>ERZ838839.145-NODE-145-length-94259-cov-8.329487_pt1 | contig 94259 bp, 87 predicted proteins | sample MGYA00519909_ERZ838839 | MGnify/ENA primary metagenome ERZ838839 (study PRJEB31850, sample SAMEA3708843) | human gut metagenome | biome: human gut; feature: human-associated habitat; material: faeces | place: China | collected 2014 ...
GGCTGTCCCTCGGCTACCCGGTGTAGGATGTACAGGAAAACGTCCGCAGTCCCATAGTGAGCTCAATTTTCGACATTATTACCCTCTTGCCGAGCAACTGGACTGCCCAAGGCAGCGCGGGCGCATCCGCCCTTTCCATTTTTGTACGCAACGGGCGTAGAATGACCCATCGAACCAAGATTCGATAGGGGGCAATGAAAGCATGACGACAGGGCTGGTGCTTGAGGGCGGAGGCATGCGAGGCCTGTACACGGCGGGCGTCCTCGACGTTTTTATGGAGCATGGGCTTGAGTTCGACCACGCGGTGGGCGTATCCGCCGGGGCGGCGTTTGGCGTGAATATCAAATCTCGGCAGATTGGCCGTGCCATCAGGTACAACAAGCGCTTTTGCGCCGACCCGCGCTACGCGAGCATGCGAAACCTGCTGCGCACGGGCGACCTCTACAGCATAGATTTCGCGTATCGCACGGTTCCGCTTGAGCTTGATCCCTTTGACACGGCGGCGCTGCGGGCGCACCCCATGCGCTTCACCGCGGTGTGCACGGATATCCATACGGGCGATGCGGTGTACCACGATATCGAGCGGGGAGACGAGGAGGACCTCGATTGGATTCGCGCGTCTGCCTCGGTGCCCATGCTTGCCCGGCCGGTTGAGCTGGCGGGTCACACGCTGCTGGACGGCGGCATCGCGAATTCGATCCCCGCAAGTTGGATGATGGAGCAGGGCTACGACCGAAACGTCGTTGTTCTTACGCAGCCCTCAGGTTTTCGCAAAGAGCCCAACAGCCTCATGCCGTTGTTGAGGGTTACGTTGCGAAGGTATCCCAAGCTGGTCGAACTCCTATCTAACCGGCACGTGCGCTACAACGCCCAGCTCGATGAGGTCGCCCGGCTTGAGGCGGAGGGCCGCATATTCGTGATTCGTCCGAGCGAGTCGGTCAAGGCGCCGATTGCGACCAAGGATCCCGAGCAGCTTGAACGCATCTATCAGGTGGGGCGACGCGACGGCGAGGCGAGCCTGTCGGTCCTCAGGCGTTATCTCGCGTAAGGCACGGGCTGACTGAGCCCATTGAGGGTAGGAATGTCGAAAAATGGGGACCAGGAAGGCATGGTTTTCGACATTGTTACCCTCCAGATGCAGCTGGCGTGAGTTGGCGGCGGGAGCGCTGCGCCGCGCACCGCGCCGGTCGCGCGCAATCGCGGATTCGATGTGTGCCACAAAACAAGCACGACCCGTTTGGCCTGCGAGCGCGTACACTACCCAATGGCGGTATGGAAAGCTCAGATGGAGCGTGCCGCATGAGACGCCGGAAGGCGTGGAGATGGTGCCAGAGCATTGTGAAAAGACGTGAGGGCACCGGGGCACTTTGCCCTACGATAGCGCGCCCGTGGGCGCAGAAGGAGGACGCAATGTCCGAGAACATCGAGAACGAGAACGAGATCATGGACGAGGCCGTCGTGGCTGAGGAGACCGTCGAGGTCGCCGACGTCGCCACCGCCGAGGTTGAGGGCGAGGTCGTCGCCGAGGTCGAGCAGGCCGAGGACGAGACCGTCGCTGCTGATGCTGAGGAGGTCGAGGAGGAGGTCTCTCTCGACGACCAGCTGTTTGAGAAGGTTCAGAAGGCTGCCCGCCTGCTTCGCAGCCGTAAGTTTGCCATGGGCCGTGAGGCCGAGGAGGACGCACGCCGCGCCGACGAGCTCAAGCGTGCCCTCAAGCTCCTCGAGCTCAAGCCCCAGATGGAGCAGAAGGAGATGTCCGACCTGCTGGGCATGCGCCTGCGCGAGCTCGACGGCCTGCTGCGTGAGGCCGAGGAGATCGGCGCCGTGACGCGCGTCATGCCCGAGGAGGAGGACATGCGCGCCATCCTCGTGTCCGCCAACGAGAACGCCGTGGAGCTCGCTGGCTCCCTCGGTGGCAAGCGCAAGAAGCTCGTCGCCCAGCTCTCCCAGGTCGACGCTGAGGATATCGTCGCGCTCATGGACAAGATCATCGACCCGCTGGTTGCCATGGGTCTCGACAACGACGACCGTGGCGGCTTTGGCGGTCGCGGTGGCGACCGTGGTGGCCGTGGTGGCGACCGTGGCGGTCGCGGCGGCGATCGCGGCGGCTTTGGTGGCCGCGGTGGCGATCGTGGCCCTCGTCGCGACTTTGGCGATCGCGGCCCTCGTCGTGACTCCGGCGACCGCGGTGGCCGTGGCGGCTTTGGCGGCCGTGACGACCGCGGTGGCCGCGGTGGCCACGGCGACCGTGATCGCAAGTTCAACGACCGCGGTGGCCGTGGCGGTTATGGCGACCGCGGTGGCCGTGGCGGCTTTGGCGGCCGTGACGACCGCGGTGGTCGCGGTGGCTACGGCGACCGTCGTGGTGGCTCCCGCTACTAGGCACTCGTAGGCCTTATCGCCCGTCGTCGCGCGAGCCTTCACGGCCTTTGAGCACATGGGGTTTTGCCCTGCATTGAACTATTGAGATGCGCCCCGTTTCCCGTTGCGCGGGAGGCGGGGTGCATCTTTGTGTAAATTGAACAAAATGAACTTCAGCACCAATCTTCCGTGCTACACTTTTTAAAATTGAACTTAAGGTTCAATTTGCACGATTGGAGAGTCGATGGCTGAGAAGAAACACACCTCAATAGCCACATCGGCGGCAGCCGAGCTGTTTGCCTTACGCTTGCGAGAAGGCATGAAACGGCGCGGCCTCAAGCAGGCCGATCTGATTCGCATGGCCGCACAGCACGGGGCAAAGCTTGGAAAAAGCCAGGTCAGCCAGTATGTGAGCGGCAAGACCATGCCACGTCCAGACGTGGCCGCCCTCCTTTCGACCCTGTTGAACGTCCCCGATGCATGGCTGATCGGCTCTGATGACGACCCGAATTGGGCCGGTGAACCCGCGCCTGCCGAGCCGGCGCCGGAGGGCCAAGACGTCCCCGTGACTGCCGCCACGCTTGACACCCTTTCCAGCTCAATTGAACCTTCCGTCCGCTTTTCCGCCACTTCATCCGAAAGGACCACTCCCATGGCTCAGCGCAAGTTCACCAAGTCCTCGAAGCTCGATAACGTGTTGTACGACGTCCGTGGCCCGGTGGTCGATGAGGCCGCTCGCCTTGAGTCCGAGGGCGCGCACATCCTCAAGCTCAACATTGGCAACCCCGCGCCGTTTGGGTTCCGCACGCCGGTCGAGGTCATTCAGGACATGCGCGAGCAGCTGCCCGAGTGCGAAGGCTACTCCGACAGCCGTGGCCTGTTCTCCGCTCGCAAGGCGATCATGCAGTATGCGCAGCTCAAGGGCCTGCCCAACGTGAGCATGGACGGCATCTACACCGGCAACGGCGTGTCGGAGCTCATTAACCTGTGCATGCAGGCACTGCTCGACACGGGCGACGAGATCCTCATCCCTGCGCCCGACTATCCGCTTTGGACCGCCTGCGCGACGCTCTCCGGCGGCACGCCCGTGCACTACCGCTGCGACGAGCAGGCCGATTGGAATCCGGACCTGGCCGACATGGAGGCCAAGATCACTCCGCGCACCAAGGCGCTCGTCATCATCAACCCCAACAACCCCACGGGCGCCGTCTACTCGAAGGACGTGCTCGAGGGCATCGTGGAGATTGCCCGCCGTCACCAGCTCATGATCTTCGCCGACGAAATCTACGATCGCCTCTGCATGGACGAGGCTGAGCACATTTCCATCGCGAGCCTCGCGCCCGACCTGTTCTGCGTGACGTTCTCCGGTTTGTCCAAGAGCCACATGATTGCCGGATATCGCATCGGCTGGATGATCGTGTCAGGCAACAAGCGCCTGGGCGACGACTTCATGCTGGGCGTGAACATGCTCTCCAACATGCGCCTGTGTTCCAACGTGCCCGCGCAGTCGATCGTGCAAACTGCGCTCGGCGGCCACCAGTCGGTTAAGAACTACGTGGTGCCGGGCGGCCGCGTGTATGAGCAGCGCAACTATGTCTACGAGGCGCTCAATGCTATCGACGGCATCACCGCGGTGAAGCCCAAGGCGGCGTTCTACATCTTCCCCAAGATGGACATCAAGAAGTTCAATATTCATGATGATGAGCAGTTTGCGCTCGATTTGCTGCACCAGAAGGGCATTCTCATCACGCGCGGCGGCGGCTTCAACTGGCCTGAGCCCGACCACTTCCGCATCGTGTACTTGCCGCGCATGGAGGTTTTGCACGAGGCGATGGAGGACCTGGCCGAGTTCTTCGAGACGTATCGCCAGGCGTAACGGCGCTGGTGATTTTGCCGGAAAGAAGGGTTCGCAGATGAAGATCACCGTCTTGGCGGTTGGCAAACTCAAAGAGCGGTTTTGGGCGGATGCCTGCGCGGAGTATTCAAAGCGACTTGGCGCGTATGCGAGCGTCAAGATGGTTGAGATCGCGGATCGCGACCCAGCGAAATCCGGTGGCGAGGAGGCCGGTCGCGCGCTCGAGGGCAAAGGCATCTTGGCGGCGATCCCCGAGCGCTCGCATGTGGTGCTGCTCGATATCGGAGGCAAGGAGCGATCCAGCGAGGAGATCGCTTCGCATTTGGACGACTTGATGCTGCGTGGCGAGAGCTCGATCACATTTGTGATTGGCGGGTCGTGTGGCGTGTCGGACGAGGTCCGCGCCCGGGCGGATGAACGGCTTTCGTTTGGGCGCATTACGCTGCCACATAATTTGGCGCGTGTCGTGCTGCTTGAGCAGGTTTATCGCGCATTTAAGATTATGCGCGGGGAGCCGTATCACAAGTGATGGGCGCTCGATGCGCATGGCACGCGCTGCGCTGATGTGGTGTCGCGTGCTGGTGCGGCGCGGCATGAGCTGGGGCTTCGCCGTGCGCGTCGACGCGGTGCGGTGTACGTCGGCGGCGACGCCGCGTGCGCTGACGCGGCGGACATCAAGTCGCGGTTGCTCCGCGCTTCGAGCGGGCGTCGTGGCCGCAATCAACAGAGATAAAAAAGCGCCGGCCTCCTGAGAGGTCGGCGCTTTGCAATCGCGTTGGGGTGAGCAAACTGGCTGGAAAGATTAGCCAAAGTAACGCTCGAGCAGGCCGGCGAAAGCCTTACCGTGACGGGCCTCGTCGCGAGCCATCTCGTGAACGGTGTCGTGGATGGCGTCCAGGCCAGCGGCCTTAGCGCGCTTGGCGAGGTCGAACTTGCCGGCGGTGGCGCCGTTCTCAGCCTCAACGCGCATCTCGAGGTTCTTCTTGGTGGAGGTGGTCACGACCTCGCCCAGGAGCTCGGCGAACTTGGAAGCGTGCTCGGCCTCCTCGTAAGCGGCCTTCTCCCAGTAGAGACCGATCTCGGGGTAGCCCTCACGGTGGGCAACGCGAGCCATGGCCAGGTACATACCGACCTCGGAGCACTCGCCCTCGAAGTTGGCGCGGAGATCCATGATGATGTCCTCGGAGACGCCCTCCTCGTGGGCAACGCCCACGATGTGCTCGGCGGCCCAGGTCATCTTGCCCTCCTCAACCTTGGTGAAGCGATCGCCAGAGACGCCGCACTGGGGGCACTTGAAATCGGCGGGCAGCTCCTCGCCGTCGAACTCCTCAACGAAACCGCAAACGGGGCAAACGAACTTCATGTTTGTTCTCCTTCGAACACAAGCGTTGGCGCGGGCGAACCGGTGGGTGACTCGCGCTTGGACAATTGCATTATGGCACAGTTGCGGGGACATATGAGCCCAAATTGAAAACATATTAGGATTGATTCTCAAATAGTTCACAAATGGATGAACGTGCGGTTCAAGGCCTTGCGACGATGGCTATGGAATGGCGATGCGCTTGCCGGCGGTCTTGCAGATGGGGCGTCCAGGCAGCTCGTCCGAACAGGTCAAGCGCTGAATGGACCCCTGCTTTTGTCTGGAAGCTTAGGGGTGTGGCAGCGGGTGGTTCTGCGACGGCAAAGTGGCGCGCGAAAAGCGCTCGAGCTCTCAAAGGGAGTCAAAAAATATGCGTTTCCGAGAAAGTGGTCAAAATACCCTGATTGTGCGCTGAAAACGGGGCCAAAACGCTCGTGCATATTTTCTCGAGCAGGGCAATCCTGGGGTTTTGTCGATGGCGGCTAGAGGCAATGGGTGCCAGGGCGCGTGGTTGGCGGAATCGGTTTGCCCAATCCTGGGCAAATGCGACTGCGTCACTGATTGCCCGGCGCACAATCAGGGTATTTTGACCACACTGAGCAAAACGTATCGGGCCGAGGGGGCGACGGTCATGAGCGTATGCATTTTTGGAGAGTCAGCGCTCGAATTTATGCGATCGAGCGGGCGATTGGCGCCGGAGTTTTTGGATAGGCCGCGCACGCAAAAGCTGGATGGCTGCGGCATATCGCCAAAGGTGATGTTTTCGGACGACATGGAGCGCCTGGGCGTGAAAAAGCGCCCGGTGCATATCCTGGTGCTCAAAGAGTCGGGCGCGCGCAGCCGCGACGACATCGTGTGCCATCGCTGTGCGACGGAGTTGCCGCCTCGTTCGTTAATTTACTTGAACAGGGATGTCTTAGTGACGAGCCCGGCTCTGACATTTCTGCATCTTGCAACGGTGGACCTGCACAAGAAGCAGCGGCGCACCGTCGAGGAGTTGGCGATGATCGGCCTCGAGCTGTGCGGAACCTACCTCCTTGATGATTCATGGAATGGTCTAACCAACACGGCGAAGCCCCTGACCTCCGTCGAGCAGATCGCCCGCGTGCTGGATGCGATGCCCGGCGCGCCGGGCATCAAGCGGGCCCGCGAGGCGCTTGAGCTGGTCGGCGACGGCTCCAACTCGCCCATGGAATCCGTCCTTTGCGCATTGCTCACCTGGCCGCGTCGGCTCGGTGGCTACGCCCTCGGGCCTGTCTCGCTCAACTATCGCGTCTCAACCGCCGACGGGGACCGCTATGTGGACGTTGCATTCCCCGGTCATAAGGTCGGTCTCGAGTACAAGGGCCGCAAGTCCCACACGATCGAGCAGGTCGGGCGCGACGACCGCAGGCAGAACAAGCTTGTCGGCTCGGGATGGACCATCTTGAACGTATGGTACGAGGACATTGTCGAAGAGCATTTGTACAATCAGCTCGTCGCGGACGTTGCGCGTGCGATGGGCGTTCGGCTGAGAATCCGCAGTGGTGGCTTTGATGCGCGTCGCAATGTGCTGCGCATGCAGCTCATCCCCGCATTCAAACGGCATGCTGCTGCGTTGGCGCGGTAGCTGGTCAAAATACAAAAACGCCGCCAATCGCGAGGTCGCGAGAGGCGGCGTGGGGTGAGGTCCGTGCGCGGGCATGGGACCTGTCTCCGGTGGGTCATCGGGGTGAAAAGCCGCCGCAAGACGAGGCCCGCGCGCGGTTACAGGATTTGCACCTGGCAGCTTGCCATGGTGGCGAGCGCGGCGTCATGCGCGGCGGGGGTGACGCCGGCGCAAAGGGCGGGATTCACACTCAAGGGAACTTCGGGTAGGTGCGCCTTGATGGTGAGGGCGTTGCTGACGACGCAGATGTCGGTGCACAGGCCGCAGAGCTCGATGGACGCGATGGGCTCGATGTCGTTTTGCTCCACGAGCCAGCGAGCGAGGTCGAGGGAGCCAAAGGTGGGCTTGTCAAACACGGGGGCGTTGCGGCGAACGCGGATCGCCTCGAGGTCGGGCGCGAGCTCCCAGCCGGAGGTGCCGGCGATGCAGTGAGGCACGGGGAGGTTGCGGCCCTCTTGCGTGGTGGCGTAGTCGCTGCCGTGGGTATCTTTGGTGAAAACGACCGTGCCGTCGAAGCTGCTGGCGCGTTGGGCGACCGCCTCGACGATGGCCTGTGCCTCGGGCGTGCCCAGGGCGCCGTCGATAAAGTCGTTTTGCATGTCGACGACGATAAGGTAGGAGTTGGACATGGTGAGGGCTCCTTTATTTGAGTTGAATCGGGGCACATCAGAAATGCCGGCTGTCTGCCATTATATGCGGCGCTTTGGTATCCTGGCCATGACCTGCTGTATTTTTGGAATGGTGTGAGCATGGCTAACGTTGAAGAACGCGTGAATGCAACTGCTGAGGGCGGCTCGATCCGACTCGATCTCGTTGGAGCTTCGGTAGGGGCGAGTGTTGAGTTCGATAGCCGTCCTCACTTCATTTCGAATTCGAAGACAACGGGCGACAACCTTCTGTCGGTGCTGCGTCGTCAGTTCGCGGACCTGGGGGAGAACGACACCTTCGATTTCTGCGTTGCATTTGTTTCCGAGGGCGGCCTGACGTGTCTGGTGCAGATGCTTTCGGAGTTGAAGGCCCGAGGCATCAAAGGGCGGCTGCTTACCTCGACGTACCTTAACTTCAACAGTCCCGATGTGTATCGAAAGCTCTTGACGTACGACAACATCGAGACGCGCGTTTATCAGCAGAATCTGCATGCCAAGGGCTATATGTTCAACAGGTCTGGACTGAACACTGTGATCGTGGGCAGCTCAAACCTGACGGACCGAGCACTGACCTGCAATCAGGAGTGGAATGTCCTCTTCCGTTCTTATGGTGCGGATGGTGCGGTCGGAGATTTGAAGCGCGAGTTCGAGCTGCTTTGGAATTGCTTGGAGACGGCGCCCCTTACCGAAACGTGGATCAGCCATTATCGTGAGTACATTTCGACCGCAACAGCGCCCCGTCCTAAGGGCAAGGCCGCCTTCTCGGACGGCAGCACCATTGCTGTTCTCGGAGAGAACGAGGCTTCGAGTAAAAAGATCAAGCCGAATAAAATGCAGGAGAAGGCGCTTGAGGCCCTTTCTGCTCTGCACGAGCGACATGATCCTCGCGCTCTACTCGTTTCGGCAACGGGTACCGGAAAGACGTATCTCTCGGCCTTTGATGTGAAGGCGGCGGCACCGGTCCGTGTCCTGTTTCTGGCGCACAGGAAGCGCATCCTCACCGCATCAATGGCGAGCTATAAAAAGTTGTTGGGGGATAACTACACGTACGGCATATATAAGGCCGGTGGCGATGGAACCGAGTTCACCTGCACCTTTGCGATGTGCTCGACAATCTGTGGTTATCTCGACAAAATCGATGCCGAGCTGTTCGACTACATCGTCATTGATGAGGCCCATCGCGTGGGGGCGAAGGGCTACCAGCGCATTCTCGAGCACTTTAAACCAAAGTTTTGCTTGGGCATGACGGCGACCCCCAATCGAACCGACGGCTATGACGTCTTCGCCCTGTTCAACCATGTGATCGCCTATCAGATCACCTTGCAAGACGCTTTGCGCGAGGACATGCTCGCGCCGTTTCACTACTTTGGTATCGCAGACCTTGCCATCGACGAGGAAGAGCAGAGCGACTTCACGCTGTTTTCCAAGCTCACGAGCGAGGCTCGCGTGAACCACATCATCGATAAGATCGAGGAGTACTCGGTCAAGAAAGATGGCAGGAAGGGCCTGGTGTTCTGCAGCAGGCTGGAGGAGGCACGTGAACTGGCGAAGCAGTTCACCCTGCGCGGATACGAATCGGAAGCGATTGACGGCAGCGATAGCGATGCGGAACGAGATGAGGTGATCCGCAAGCTTGAAAGCGGCGAGCTTGAGTACATCTTTTCGGTGAACATTCTGAACGAAGGCGTCGATATTCCTGCGGTCAATCAGATCATCATGCTGCGCCGGACGGAGTCTTCCATCGTGTTCGTGCAGCAGCTTGGTCGTGGCTTGCGTAAGGCCGATAACAAAGAGAGTACGCTGGTCCTTGATTTTATTGGGAACTACCAGCAGAACTTCTTGATTCCCGTGGCTTTGTCGGGCGATAAGACCTACAACAAGGATCGTTTGCGCGCGATCGTAAAAGAGGGGAGCACGGTCATTCCGGGCGCCTCTACTGTGAGCTTCGATCGCGTGTCGGAGGGGCGAATTTACCAGGCAATCGATCAGGGCGATTTTACTGCTGCTCGCTTTCTGAAGGATGAATACCTCGGGTTGCGCCAAATGCTCGGCGCGATCCCCTCGTTGCTCGATTTCGATCGCAACGGCTCGATCGACCCGCTTCTCATCTTTAATAAATATGACTCTTATCACGGTTTTCTGTCTCGATATGAAAAGGCGTACGACGTCACATTTAGCGAGGCGCAGGAGAACATTCTCAAATTCGTTTCAAAGAAGCTAGCGAACGGCAAGCGAGCCGATGAACTATATCTGTTGCGTGCACTTCTTGCGCGGGATGGGGCTTTTGCTGTTGTCGATGGTGGCGGGCAGCCGAGCTCGGAGATCTCTGTTGGCGCGAGAGTGGCAGCTCTGAAGTCCGCAACGAATGTACTTAACGGTGGCTTTTCTTCGCCGAATTGGTTCGTTTCTCTCGTCGAGGAGGGGGCCGATGGTGTCCTTCGCTGGACGGATGCGGCCCGTGCAAGTCTGCTGGATCCGGAGTTTAGACGACAGCTGAATGAGGTCGTCGAATTCGGTATTCATCGCCATGAGGAGCTTTACGCGCAGACATATCGGGATACGGGCTTCGTGTTGAACGCGAAGTATACCTATGAGGAGGTATGTCGCCTGCTCGGATGGGATCGAAGCGAAACGCCGCAAAACATCGGCGGCTACATGTACAACGAGAAGACGAATACGTTCCCGGTGTTCATCAACTACGATAAAGCGCCCGACATCAGCGATACCATCAAATACGAGGATCGTTTCGTCTCGGATAGTGAGCTCATCGGCATCTCGAAAAAGAGACGAACGCTCGCATCGAAGGATATTCAGCGGCTCATGGCATGGCCGGGCAACGGCATGATAATCTATCTGTTTGTTCGCAAGAACACGAACGACAAGGGAAGTAAGGAGTTTTACTTCCTCGGTCAGATGCACCCGACGGGGCATTTTGTGCAGACGATGACGATCGCGAACGAGAACGCCGTCGAAATCGGCTATCAGTTGGAAACGCCCGTCAGGCGCGATATCTATGAGTACATCACGAGCGTGTTTGTTGAGGGCGACGAGGCATAAAGTCGGGGGCTCTATGCCAGGCTTGCCTCGATTGCCTCGACGACTTTGATGTCGGCCGGAAGCCAATCGACCGACCAAAGGTTGTCGAGGGGCAGCCACTTCATATCTTCGTGCTCGGTATCGACGATGGTGCCGGCAACAATGGAGCAGACGAAGCAATCCATCGAAAGGTGGAAGGTCTCGTAGTCGTGTTCGGCGGTGTAGAGGTGGCGTGCGACCTCGATATCGACGCTCAGCTCTTCTTTGATCTCGCGGATGCAGGCCTGTTCGGCAGTCTCATTTGGTTCGAGCTTGCCGCCGGGGAACTCCCAACCGCCCTTGAACTCGCCATATCCGCGCTGGCAGGCGAGGATCTTATTGCCGTCGAGGATGATTGCTGCTGCTACATGGATGGTCTTCACGATGATGCTCCAGGGGTCGAGATCTTTTCGCACCGATTATAGGGCGTCTTAGATTGCTTGAGGTGTGGTCGATATAGTTTTGTCCGCACGGGGTCGTACCTTTAAGCCATGAGAAACAGCCGCGCTCGCAGGGCGCGGCGTAGGGCTTGAAGGGGGTCCATCATGTACGAGCCATCTCGCAATTTGTTCTCGTTCCATATCGCCGGGTTCCAGCACCATGACGGTGCGCTGGTCCTGGGCGAGCTCAAGGCCGGTGACACTCTGGAGCTCGTGCCCGAGCGGGACAACCCCTACGACGCGGAAGCGATGGCCGTCAAATTCCATGGCACCATGCTCGGTTACGTTCCCGCGGACTCGGTGGGTCCGCTTTCGATCCTGTTCTTTTACGGGCATGGCGCTGCCTTCGAGTGCCGTGTGCTTCAGGTCGCCCCTGAACGCAGTCCCTGGCATCAGGTTCGTGCCGCCGTGTTCGTGCGCGACGCACGATAGAATGGCGGCATGAGTCCATTCGAGCCCTTTGGAGGAGTGCGTGACGCTGGCAATGCGCATCGAGCCGGTCCACCGCGACCGCGAGCAATATCGCGATTTGCTGCTGCTCGCCGACGAGCAGTGGGACATGGTCGAGCTTTACCTCCACCGAGGCGAGATGTTCGCGGCGTATGCGGAGGATGAGACCCGCGCCAAGGCAGGCTCCGCGCTCGTGCCTGATCGCGCGCTCGGGTGCATGATCGTGACTGACGAGGGCATCGATGAGCGGGGACTCCGCATCGTCGAGGTCAAGAGCCTCGCCGTCGATCCGGCGCATCAACGCAGCGGCGTTGGCCGGGCTCTCCTGGGGTTCGCCGCTCAGCATGCGACCCGCGAGTACGACATATTGCGGGTCGGTACGGGCGACGGTCCTCTGACCGTTCCCTTTTACGAGGCGTGTGGCTTCACGCGTTCGCATGTGTTGCCGAACTTCTTCATCGAGAATTACGATCACTCTATCGTTGAGGCTGGAGTTCAGCTGAAGGACATGGTCATACTCGAAAGGCGACTGTAGCTGCGGAAGGCGCGTTCGGCATCCTGAGTCGTCGCAGGCGCCGCATCCCGCTGGGCCGGTCTCGAACGGCCCGTACGGCCTTTTGTCCGCACGGGCGGGTATAGTCTGATGGTAAGGAATATGCATCGGCGTGCGTAGGGCGCACCCGGGCGTTGTGGCGGAGCGAGGAGCGCATATGAATCAGATTACGTGCCCCAAGTGCGGGACGGTCATCAATCTCGATGAGAGCGACTACGAGGGCATCGTTCGCCAGGTGCGTGACGACCAGTTCGCCCACGAGGTGGAGGAGCGCGCCGCCTCGCTGCGCCGCGAGCACGAGCAGGCGCTTGAGCTCGCTCGTTCGCAGGCCAAGGCCGAGCTCGAGCGTGTGATGGCCGCTCAAAAGGCGAAGCTCCAGGACGTGCTCGCCCGCAGCTCGGCCGAGCTGCAGGAGGCCAAGGCCCGCAGTGCGGCGGAGCTGCAAGAGGTGCGTGCGCAGGGCGCCGCGGCCCTGCAGGAGGCCCAGTCTGCCGGGGCCGCTCAGCTCGCAAGGGAGCAGAGCGAGCGTACGGCCGAGCTCATGCGCGTCCGCGCCGAGGCGGATGCGCGCATCGCCGAGCTCTCCGCCAAGCTCGAGTCCGCCGTTGAGGAGCGCGAGTCCGCGGTGAGGGTCGCCGCGCAGCGCGAGCGCATGGCGGTCCAGCAGGATGCCGCCGATCAAAAGGAGGAACTCCGCGAACAATTGGCCGCGCGCGACGCGCAGATCGCCTCGCTTAAGGCCCAGTTGGATGCCGGCGTCACCCAGCGCGACCTTGCGGTGACGCAGGCGGTGACCGAGGCGCGTACAACATTTGAGGAGGAGCGCGCCAAGCTCGCTCGCGACCTGGACGCCGCTCGCTTCGAGCTCTCCCATGAGCAGGAGGTCCGCGCCGCGGAGAAGCGCCAGATCGAGACGGCTCACGCGCTCGAGCTCGAGCAGGCACACAAGAGCGCCCAGGATCTCATTCGCTACAAGGATGAGGAGATCGAGCGCCTGCGCGACATGAAGGCCCGCCTGTCCACCAAGATGGTGGGCGAGACGCTCGAACAGCATTGCGAAACGCAGTTCAACCAGCTGCGCATGACGGCGTTCCCGCGCGCGTATTTTGAGAAGGACAACGATTCGTCCGACGGTACCAAGGGCGACTTCATCTTCCGCGAGTGCGACGAGGCGGGCAACGAGATCGTCTCCATCATGTTCGAGATGAAAAACGAGAACGACACCACGGCGACCAAGCACAAGAACGAGGACTTCTTCAAGAAGCTCGATTCCGACCGCACCAAGAAGGGCTGCGAGTACGCCATTCTCGTCACGCTGCTCGAGCCGGAAAGCGAGCTGTATAACACGGGCATCGTGGATGTGAGCTACAGGTACGAGAAGATGTACGTCATTCGCCCGCAGTTCTTCATCCCCATCATCACGCTGCTGCGCAACGCCGCGCTCAATTCGCTTGCGTACAAGCAGGAGCTTGCGCTGGTGCGTCAGCAAAATGTGGACGTGACGCAGTTTGAGGAAAAGCTCATGGGCTTCCAGGAGGGCTTCGCGCGCAACTACGACCTGGCGAGTCGCAGGTTCCAAACGGCCATCGATGAGATTGACACCACGATCAAGCATCTGCAGAAGGTCAAGGACAATCTAATCTCGAGCGAGAACAACCTGCGTTTGGCGAACGATAAGGCCCAGGGGCTCAGCATCCGCAAGCTTACCTGGGGTAACAAAACCATGAAGGCGAAGTTCGACGAGGCTCGCGAGGAGGCGGAGCGCGCCGCTCGCGAGGGCGTCACCGTCAAGGAGGCACCGGGCCCCGAGCCCGATCTTGCGGATAGCTGCGAGGTGTAGCGGGCGATGGGGAAGAGCGAGACGCGCCTGAAGGACGATGCGTTGAAGCGCAAACGCGAGCAGGAAATCGTAAGCCAGATGATCGCCTTGTACTGCAAGGGCAATCATTCCGCGCATCGTTCGGCGCCGATGCGAGAGCGGGGCGGCGAGATACAGCAGGTACAGGAGGGGACGGCCCTTCGGGAGCGGGGCTCCGGGGAACGGCGGGACCTCTGTCCCGAATGCGCCGAGCTCGAGGCGTATGCCCACGCGCGCAGCGAGCGCTGTCCGTTCATGGAGGAGAAGACGTTCTGCTCGAATTGCACGGTGCACTGCTACCGACCCGAGATGCGCGAGCGCATCCGCACGGTGATGCGGTACGCGGGTCCGCGCATGCTCTTCCATCACCCCGCGATGGCGATACGCCATATGCTCGAGTCGCAACGCGAGCGACGGCGCGTCCGTTCATCGCGATAGAAGAAACAATCTGATCTCGAGCGAGAACAACCTGCGTCTGGCGAACAACAAGGCCCAGGGGCTCGGCATCCGCAAACTCACGCGGAGCAACCCCACCATGAAGGCCGCGTTTGCCGAGGTCCGTGATGGGCAGGGGCTTTTCGCTGTCTACGCGTCCCGCTTGGGCGTGAGCGCAAAGGTCATCACGAGGAGAAATGCCGTGAAGGCGACGACGAACGGCCAGCGCGTGGAATCTGAGATGCTCGACAGGCCGATGGCGAGCGAGCTGGCGAGCGCGATGGCCGGCGCTGCGGCGCGGCGGGCGTGCGTGAGCGCGGGGGCATCCTCGCGCAGCGCCCCGCGCAGGGCCTCGATGTAGTACAGCGGCAGGATCAGCATGGTCATTGCCACCACGACCTCGGAAATGTCGCCGTTGGGAAGCAGTCCGAGAGTGCTCACCACCGTGTGCACCCCCATCCAGAACAACGTGGTGACGAGCGCGATCATGGCGCTCACTACCGGGAATCGCAGGGTCGGGTTCATGCGGCTCACGGTGTACTCGAACGGCATCATGTGGTGAAGCGCTAGGGACTGGGGCATGTACAGGAAGGTGAAGTTCCAGCCGATGAACGCGGCTCGGCGCGGGCCCAGGAATTCCTCCGCGTAGGCGATCAGGCCTCCATGTCCGGTGGTGCGCGCGGCAAAGCGGGCCAGGGTGAGGCCACCGAAGATGATGGTCGTGGCGGCGAGCAGCATCATGGCGACGCCGAGCGCGACGTTGCCGCCGGTGGCGATGAGGATGTTGTCGGACTTGAAGAAGATGCCCGATCCGATGCAGATACCCACGATCAGGCAGATGGCGGTGAACAGCGAGTAGCGCTTCACCGGGGTCGCATCGGCGTTGACGGCGATGCCCGCGTTGGCGGAGGAGCCTTCGGCGACGCCCACGGCGTCCGTGCCAGCAGGGGAGCCTTCGTCGGCGGCGATGCCCTTACGGGCGGCGGAAGGGGCGGGTTCAGAAGAGGGGGTCATGGTTTCCTACCCAAGGCGTTGCATGCGGACGCTCATGTCGATGGGCTTGGCGGTGAAGGGTGCGGTGGTTGCGAGTCCGTCCACGCCGGTGGCGGCATATTCTCCCGCGTTTTCGGGGTTGACGCCCCCGGCGGCGATGATGGTGAGGCGCGGATCGAGCGCGCGCAGGTTGCCCACCAGTTCGGCGAGCTCGTCGATGGAAACCTTATCGAGCTGGACGCCGTCGACGCCGGCCCAGGCAACAGCCCCGCGCGAGGCGGCGCAGGCGCGCGTGCAGGCGGCGTTGTGCCATGCGAGGGCGAGAGCCTGTTCGGCGTTCACCTCGACGAACAGCTTCTTCTCGATGCAACGCGAACGGATTTGAGGCAGATGCTCGATGAACGCGTCGATTCCCCCCATGAACGAGAGGTGATGGTCGAACACGAGGACGGTCTCGGACAAGCCCAGGCGGTGGGGGAACGCCCCACCCGCGATGGTGGCCTCAACGAGGAGGTCCTTCACGCCCGGCATGCTCTTGCGCGTGGTAAGAATCTCGCAGGACGGGTTGGCGGCATGCGCGGCGTCGACCATCATGCGGGTCTTGGTGGCCACGGCGGAAAGATGGTCGAAGACGTTGAGGCAGACCTTCCAGGCCTGATGGAGCTGGGCGGCGGTTCCGCCGATCGTCATGAACGATTGGCCGGCCTCGAGCGCCGTGCCGTCGGGCAGGATGTTGGTGACGACGCATCCGAGTTTGGTGGCGATGCGCGACGCGACCTCGCCTCCGGCGAGCACGCAGACCTCGCGGGTGAAGTACTCCATGGCTCCCGTTTGGGCGTCGATTCCCAGAATATGGCTGGTCAGGTCGATATAAGGCACGTCTTCGGCGATAAGCTCGTCGATGCGTGCGTCGGATAGGGTGACCATCGGTCCTCCTTTTGAAGATTTCTACGGTGGAAATCGTATCATTGCCGCACGATTCTCCTGCATCTATCACGCGGAAAAGGCATAATGCTGTGTGATATATGACGTCCTGCCTACAAGACGTCCCGTCGCGCCCGCTGCGCGCGCCCTTGAAAGGAGACCCATGGATTTGAACAAGCGTCCCGACGACATGGTCCGCATCACCACTCCTGAGCTTGCTCAGGCTTTTATCGAGGAGCAGGTTGCCGCCTGCCGCGAGCAGATCGGTGATAAGAAGGCCCTTCTGGCCCTGTCCGGCGGTGTCGACTCCTCCGTGGTCGCCGCCCTGCTCATCAAGGCTATCGGCAAGCAGCTCATCTGTGTGCACGTTAACCACGGCCTCATGCGCAAGGGCGAGTCCGAGCAGGTCGTCGACGTGTTCCGCAACCAGCTCGACGCCAACCTCGTCTACGTTGACGCTACCGACCGTTTCCTGTCCCTGCTCGATGGCGTTGCCGAGCCCGAGGCCAAGCGCAAGATCATCGGCGCTGAGTTCATCCGCGTGTTTGAGGAGGAGGCCCGCAAGGTCGGCAACGAGGTTTCCTTCCTCGCCCAGGGCACCATTTACCCCGACATTCTCGAGTCCGACGGCGTGAAGGCGCATCACAACGTTGGCGGCTTGCCCGACGACCTGCAGTTTGAGCTGTGCGAGCCCGTTCGCCTGCTGTATAAGGACGAGGTCCGCGTGGTTGGCCGTGAGCTCGGCCTGCCCGAGAACATGGTCGAGCGCCAGCCCTTCCCGGGCCCCGGCCTGGGCGTGCGCTGCCTTGGCGCCATCACCCGCGATCGTCTGGAGGCCCTGCGTGAGGCCGACGCGATCCTGCGTGAGGAGTTTGCCGCTGCCGGCCTCGAGGGCAAGGTCTGGCAGTACTTTGTCTCCGTGCCTGATTTCCGTGTGACCGGCGTTCGGTGCGGCAAGCGCCTCTACGAGTGGCCGGCGTTCATCCGCGCCGTCAACACCGTTGACGCCATGACCGCCGAGGTGCCTGAGCTCGACTGGGCGCTTCTCAAGAAGATCGGCGATCGCATCGCCTCCGAGGTCGACGGCATCTGCCGCGTTCTGTACGATCTCACCCCGAAGCCCTGCGGGACGATCGAGTTCGAGTAACCTTTTCAAATTGGGGGCGCGGCTGTTTTAGAAGCAGCCGCGCCCCCGTTTTTGGCTAGTGAACTCGGAGCACATCGCCCTCAATCGTCCACATGGTGCTCGTGCAAGCGTGCAAGAATGCGCCGTCGTGGCTGACGAGCAGGAGGGCCCCGCCGAAGTGCGCGAGCGCTCGCTCCAGCGCTTCGACCGAGTGCAGGTCGAGGTGGTTGGTAGGCTCGTCCATGATGATGAGCGCGGGTGAGCTCAGCAAACCGCAGGCGATCATGAGTTTGCGCAGCTCGCCCGGGCTGGTCGCCGCGCCTTCTAAGATGCGATCTGGATTGGAGTTGAGCTGTGCCACGCAGCTGAGCACGCGGCCAAGGTCGGCAGGGGAGAGGGCGTGAATGGCCGCAAGGGTACGCGCCCGTTGCTGCGCATCGGGTTCCTGCGGAATATCCAATACGGCGGGCGCGTCGCTTCCTAGATGCGAGACCTGGTTTGCGAGCAGCTGCCGAATATGGTTGAGCAGGGTTGTTTTGCCGGAGCCATTGGGCCCAACGATGCCGACATGCTCGGTGTTTCCCACGAAAAGCTCAGGAAGTTCGAGCTCGCCCTCCCCGCAGGGAATGCGTCCCGCTGGGACATGAATCACGGTTTTGCGGGGGCTGGGCTTGGCATCGAGAAACAGACTGCTGTCATAGCGTTTGGGAACGAACGCCGCATCCGCCCTGTTCCGTGCCGCCTCCATGCGCCCATCCATCTGACGTAAGAGTTTTCCGCGCGCGCCATCTTGCCCAGTGAAGATGGCGAGGTCGATTTTGGCCCGCGCGCTTCTGTCCTTGGGATCGAGATTGCGCTTGGATCGCCGTGCGTCGGAGCGCGCAGCCTCCTGGGAGCGTTGTTCTCGCTCGGCGGTTAGGCGCGCGAGCTCGTCTTTCGCTCGCTTGCGTTCATGTTGTGCCGCGCAGCGCTCGCGCTCCGCCTGCGAATGGGCTGCCGAGTATCCGCCAGGGCGAACAACGATGTGCATGCCGTCTCGTGGTCCGCTTGGCTCAAAGGACGCACATCGGTCCACGAGCGCGTCGAGCAGCTCGCGGTCGTGGCTCACGAGGATGCCGATGCCGGAATATGTGGCAAGCAGCTGTTCGACTTGGGTTCGAGCATCGCGGTCGAGGTGATTGGTCGGTTCGTCGATGGCGAGCACGTCGGGCCGCTGCCAGAGGGCGCAAGCGATTTGGAGTTTCTTCCGCTCCCCAAAACTCAGGTTATCCCAGCGCCACGCCATGTCGTCGGTGAGGTTCAGGCGGTCGCGGAGGTTTCGCGCGTCGCGGTTAAAATCGAGTGCAAAATCCGTCAGGGCTGCGGGAGCCTCATCCGCCTCCTGTGGGCAGTATACGGCGTATAGCCCTGTGGTTACGCTGCCCGAGTCCGGTTCGATGAGCCCGCACGCCAAGCGTGCAAGGGTGGACTTACCGCATCCGTTGTCACCCAAAAGGCCGGTCCAACCCTGAGGGAAGGTGATAGTAACGCTATTCAAAATGGGGTCTTGAGCTGCGGGGTGCGTAAATGTCACGCGTGAGAGTGCGAGCTGCATGAAGACATCCCCTCCTTGGTGTTTGGAGGTCAACAGGTCGGTTGAGATGGATGTCTAGAAGCGCATGGCAGCCTTATCTCTGAGTAGGGGCGTCCTCGCATGTGGCCCAGATCTGCCGGGCGGACGATTGACAGTCTATCACGGGGCGCAACGGGAGGTCTAGTTTGCGCTTGGCGCCCGCTTGCTATGAGTCGATACCGATGGGCCTGCGGTAGGAAATGTATTGCCCAAGCAGCGCGGCGATTGCGTCGAGCACATCGTGGTCAAGCCGATAGTGCATCCAGCGGCCGTCCCTGCGAACCCGGATGAGGCCCGCGTCGCGCAGGGCTGCCATATGATGTGACAACGTTGGCTGCGATATCTCGAGGTTTTCGAGAAGGCTGCAAGCGCATCGCTCTTGGCCGTCCCACAGCAGCTCAAGTATGCGCAGGCGATTGACGTCTCCGAGGGTCTTAAGGTTGGATGCGAGCCGCTCTCGGTCAAACTCGCCTGCGATGATGCGCGCCCTGAGGCCAATGACCTGCTGCCGAATCACGCGCATCGTTTGCAGGAAGGCTTGATCGCCCTTGCCGCTTGGGTCGTCCAGGCCCCAGTCTTCGCGGTACGTGGCGGGCTGGGATGGGCACTCCACCCCGCACCCCATGGTGACAAGGATGTCGACGGGCGGCAGCTCTGTGAGAGAAGTTGGTTTGAGTCCGCTCGTGTCGATGCCGTATTCACGTTGCAAGAGTCGAGAGGCATCGTCGTTGATGCGCTCGACGGGATGCGTTCCGCCCGAGCACGCGACGAAGGTATCGCTTGCGATTGCCCGTGCCATCGCCTGGGCTATTTGGCTCCTGCACGCATTGTGCGTGCAGACAAAAGCAACGGTTGGCTTCTTCATGGGCAAACTCTTTCTGCTGTGGACACTTCTCGAACATCGGCGATTGCATTATATCGATACTCGTCTATATAATCATATAGATATCTGTCAATATACACTACTCTAAAAGGGGTTACATTATGAGTGTTCCTGAGTATGAATGGGCGCAAGAAATCTGTCTTGCATGGGGTGGCAACGACCCGGGAGCCCTTTTGGAACAGCTGATGGCCCACGAGCGCTGTGCGGCGTTTGGGCCCGTTCATCATTATCTGGTTGGTGCGGCCCTGATGGCCTGTTCTCGGGACGTGCTGGGCGAGAAGAGCTTTGAGTCCGCCCTGGATGAGCTTGCGGGAAGGGCGTGCTGCGTTCCCGGGGCGGCATGTGCAAAATGGGGGGTCTGCGGTGCTGCGGCGTCGTGTGGCATGGCGTTTGCCGTGCTTGCTGGCAACGCGCCCCTGCGTCCTGAGGGCTGGAGCGAAGGTCAGCTCATGGTCGCCGACATCCTGCAGCAGATCGCTCATGCGGGGGCGCCGCGTTGCTGCAAGCGGGATTCGCGCATTGCGGTGCGAGCGGCGGTGCCTTGGTTTAACAAGTGCCTGGGGACCACGTTGGTTGTTGCGGACGAGAACCCAAGGTGCGCGGTGGCATCGCAGAATAAGGCGTGTCTAGGGGATGCGTGTCCGTATCATCTCAACGCTTAACCGTGTGGTGAGCAAAAGGGCGGAAGGGCTTTACCGCGGGTGACTTGTGAGGTGCCAGCCGTTGCAATACGGGCAGCGATAGGCCGAAAGTCCTCGTCTGCCATGCTCTGCGCATGCGGCTATGGCATCGTCGGCCTCGGCTTTGCTCACATAGCGGTTTTTCGATTCGCATGCCTTGCGTCGGAGCGCGGCATCATGCTCGGCGTCGAGGCGCTCCTCGCGCTGGTGCTCGCGGGCAAAGAGGTTTCCCATGGCAGATGCGTCGAAACCCGCCTCGAATGATGCGCGCTGTTTGGCGCGTGCCGACCGCTTGTTACTTGCCATGGGCGTCTCCGTTGTTTGAAAACAGAGCCGAACGCGACGATGCGCTCGGCCCCAGACGTGCAGTTGAAAGCGTGTGCCTAGTGATGGCAGGCGTGCTCGGGCCCCATGGCTTCGAGCTGCCCGGCGGCCACGCGCTCGGCGGCGGCGCCAACGGTGGGGGAGTCGGCGTCGTGCAGCACGGTGATGCCGGCGGCGGCGAAGCCCTGCATGGGGCGCATGCCCATGCCGACGGCGACGATGGCATCAATGCCGGCGTCGGCGAGGATGCCAACGGGGCGCATGCAGCCGCCCTCTTCGTGCGGAGGATTGGCGATGGTGCCCTCAACCTCGACGACGCCATTCTCGACATTGAGGATCGTGAAGCAGTCGGCGTGGCCAAAATGGGCGGAGCGCTGGGCGTCCAGGCCGCCCTTTCCAACGGACGGAACTGCGAGCTTCATGTGCAAACCACCTTTCATGGGCGCGCTTGAGCTGCGCGCATATGTGTTGACTCATCTTCCATGGTAGCGCGTTTGAGCGAAGAAGGCGTATCGCCAGTCTTAGCTCGCAGCTAATGAAATGGTGCATAGGGGTGTAGATAATGGGCATCGTCGAAGCGGTTTGAAGGAAAAACCGCTGCTATGGGAGGGAAAACGTGGAACACGAACAGTCAAAGCAACCGCGGTCCGGGCTTGCCATCGCGGGCCTGGTTCTTGGGATCATCGCACTTTTGACATCCTTGCTGCCGATCATCAACAACATGTCGTTTTTTGTCGCACTTGTCGGAGCGGTACTCGCCATTATTGGCCTTGTTGCCTGCATGCGCGGTAAACGCGCGGGAAAGGGCCTTGCGATTGCCGCGGTTGTCGTGAATGTTATTTCGATTGTCGCGGTCATCGCCAGTCAGAGTATGTATAGCGCCGCAATTGACGACGCCATGAACGGCCCGCAGGCAGTACAGGAATCACAGGACGAAGATGCGGCGGAAGATAATGCGAGCGAGTCCAAGCCCGATGATTCTGCCGACGAGAAGAAGCTCGCGGTCGGATCATCGGTCGAGCTCTCAAATGGCATGACGGTCGCAGTTGACGAAATCGTGCCGGGCCTCACCAACTACGATGGCGCGACCTTGACCGGAGTTCGCGTCACGTATGCGAACAATAGCGACGAGGCTCTCTCGTTCAACTCGTATGATTGGAAGGGGGAGAGCGCGAGCGGCGTCCAGAGCGATGCGACGTACTATTCCGAGGCGACCGAGGAGCTCTCTTACGGCGATTTGTCCGCGGGCGGCACGGTGAGCGGGTATGTGTACTTCGAGGGGGATCTCTCGAACGTCCTGTACTTCTCGTCGCCGTTTGCAGACGGGCCTGCGGCGACGTGGGGCGTCGCGTAGACAGTCTGTACGGGTGGCGCTCGGTGTCATGCCGAGGCATGTGAAGACCGAGCGCGCAAATCCTTGGCGGGACGTCTCGCTTCGCCAAGTCGCCCCTATGAATTAACGGGGCATGGGCGAAGGGCGCATCGTCGGGTGCGCTCTTCGCCTGACATGCATTTACAATGAGGGCAAACAAATGTGGTGGAGGAACGCATGACGGAGCGATTGACCGAGGAAGTGCTACAGGAGCTGCTCGAGGCGCCAAGCCTCGACGGGTTCATCGGATCGCATGATTTCCCCGCCGTCACGCTTCCGGAATTTCTCGAGCAGATGCTTCAAAAGAAGGGCCTCAAACGCTCACGCGTGGTGCGCATGGCGGATCTCAATGAGACCTTCGGATACCAGATATTCACGGGCGCACGCAACCCGTCGCGCGATAAGGTGCTGCAGATCGCTTTCGCCATGGCGTTATCGCTGCGCGAAACGAATCGGGCGCTCATGGCGGCGGGAGCGAGCTCGCTGAACCCTAAGTGCCGCCGCGATGCGATTATAATCTTCTGCATCGATCAGGGCTGTTCGCTGCAGAAGGTCAACGAGGAGCTGTACCGCTTAGGCGAGAATACCGTCTGCTAGATGTCCATGCGGGCTGCTATGATGCTGCTCATGAGACACATGAGCGACATATCGGAGCGGCGAGGATTTTCTGCACCCCGAGATGGGGAGTCGGGGGCCGAAGGCGATCGCGCGGCGATGGGCGCCTCACGCGAGGCGGGTTATCTGCCTGACGGAGCCTTTCAGCGCGAGCTTGATGCATTTGTCGTGCGTTCGGCGCAGGCCACCACATGGCGCGTGGAAAGGCTGCTCAAGCAATCAGATTTTGAGATGACCGAGCTGGTCGAGGGCAATCCAAAGGGACATGCTTTCGGCCGGTACATCCGAAAGCGCATCGACATTGCCGCTGGTGCGGGCGCTGCGTATCGCACGCTATGGGACGCGCAGCGCGCAGAGAAATGCCCTGCCTGCGTTCCTCGGCTGATTGAGCTCGGCGTTCAAGACGATGAGCTGACCGTGGTCATGGAGTACGTTGCGGGCAGCACGATTATGGAGCTTGTCGCCTCGCTCGGAGCTGGCTTGGCGACTGCCGCCGTTATCATGCCTGGGCTCTGTGGTGCCGTTGACCAGCTTCATGGGGCGTTCGAGCCCCCGTTGATTCATCGTGACCTCAAGCCGACCAACGTGATCATGAGGTCCGGGAAGCCGGTCATAATCGACTTCGGCTCCGCACGCCAGTGGCGCGATGGTGCCAGTTGCGACACCACGCATTTCCTTACGCGCTGTTACGCGCCGCCGGAGCAGTTTGGATTTGGGCAGACCGACGAACGCACGGATGTATATGCGCTGGGCAAAGTGTTGTACTTTTGTCTTGTCGGCGAGAATCCTCCCAATGTGTGCGACGCGAGGGCATGCGAAGCTGCGGGGATATCGCGCGAGCTGGGTCAGGTGATATGCCGTGCATGCGCTTTTGACCCGGATGCCCGTTACGAGAGCGCCCGCGCGCTGGGCGAGGCCGTGGAAGGCGCCCTGTTTCATGAGGCAGCCCGTGAACCGGCGATTTTCTGTGGCGACGGGGACTCTCCTGCAACCAGCTCAGGTAATGTCCAAGATGCCGATGCTCAAAACCATGCCGTTCGTGTGAATGGTGGCGGCCTTGTCTTCCGGTCCGCTTCGCCTACGCCCCCTGTCTCGCGCGTAGAACGCGTAATTAGGTCGATTGCTTCCAATGCTCAGGCGAGACTTGAATCCCTCGTTACGAGGCATCAGCGCCTGACTCGAATGTCTGTGGCGGTGTGGAATGTGGCGCTTGCAACAGGATGCGCCTTGTTGGCTCTTGGATCCGTGATGGCCATCGTCTCTCCCAATGCCCACGATGCCCAGCTTCCCCTATGGTTCAGAGTTCTCGAATATGTTGGCGTGGGAATGGTGTCCCCCGGGTCCTTGGCCTACCTGTTGTGTGACAAGCGATTCTTACGGGCGCACATACCTGTCCTTGCCGGCATTGATCATCGCAAGGAGACGATGTATGCTGCCGTGGCATTCTTGATGGGAATCTTAGTACCCATGGTGTTCGGCATGGCCGCGGGGCTCATTTAAACGCTGAACGCCCAGAGGTTGGCGCATTGTCCGAGCACGCGCTCGATTTCCCACGGCTGGGAGCTGTTGTGCTCGCTGTTGGGGTCGCGAACGATGAGCTGCCCGTCTTCCGTGAGACCCGCGAGCACGATGAAGTGCCCCGTGGTGGTGAAATCACCAGGGACCACGCTGCAAATGACGGGGTGTCCCGCCGCGAGCTCCGCCCGCACCGCATCGATTGTGCGCGAGGCCCTCCCGTCGCTCCGTGCACGGTTGCTCGACTCAGCGCTCGCCCGAAATCGGCCGTTGTCGATAGGGCCATGAAAGATGCGCGTAGGGCGGTGTGCGGACGGTGCGTTGCGGGTGGTCATAACGGTCCTCCATAGGTGACAGGGCGCTATCACCTATGGTGGCTGTCTGTTCTCACGCTACCGTGACATGTTTGTGACAGGGAAGTCACAGTGCTAAAGCGGGGGTTAATTCTTGCTTAAGCGCTACCCTGCGAGGTCTTCGAAACTGCCGACCTTGTAGTTCCTGAACACGATGCCGTCGCCATCCTGGGTGGCGTCAAGATCGACGTCGGCCATGATGCCAAAGTCGTGGTCGCCGTCCACATCGTGGAAGACCTGGTGCACGTGCCAGACGTGGTCGTTGAGTTCGTCGGAGTCGTCGATCGAGAGGAATGCCATGGATCGCGCGTCCCCGTCTACGAGCAGCTCCTCGTGCTCCTCGTAGAACGCGTCGAGCGCACGGCTCCAACGGAACTCGCCAAAGCCCCAATCCTCATCCAGCGCTCCGAGCTCGGCCGCCTTGTCGCGGGCGGCGAGCCTCACGCGCTGGAACAGGGCGTTGCGGACCATGAGGGTCATGCCGCGACGGTCTTGCACCACGACGTCGGCGCGCTTGAGCGGGGCTGCCCCGGGTGCGGCGCCGGCGTTTTCCCACTCGTCCACCAGGCTCGAGTCGACGGAGCGCACGACGAGCCCCAGCCAAGAGACGATGTCGTCGAGCTCCTCGGTGCGGCGCTCCACAGGCACGGTACGATCGAGCGACCGGTACGCTTCGGTGAGGTATCGCAGCAGGATGCCCTCGCAGCGGGCGATTTTGTATTGAGCGATGTAGCTCTTGAAGTCGCACCCGGTCTCGAGCATATCGCGCAGGACCGATTTGGGGCTGAGCTCGTAGTCGTTTGCCCAGGGCACCTGGGCGCAATACTTCGCGAACGCGACGTCGAGCATCTCCTCGAGCGGCTTGGGGTAGGTGACGTCCTCGAGGCGGTCGAGGCGCTCCTCAAAATCGACGCCCTCCGCCTTCATCGCGCTCATCGCGGCGTCGCGGGCGCGGCGCTCCTGGGCGCGCAGGATTTGCTTGGGGTCCTCAAGAGTCGCCTCGACCATCGAGATGAGATCGAGCGTGTAGGAGGGGCTTTCGGGGTCAAGCAGCTCGAGCGCGGCGAGCAGGAAGGGGGAAAGCGGCTGGTCAAGGGCGAAATCCTCGGGCAAATCGACCGTGAGGTAGTACTCGGCCTCCCCGTCGAGCGGGTGGGATGCCGCCTCGTCGTCGCTTCCGATGGCCTCACGAACCACGACGCCCGCGTCGATGAGCGTGGCGAAAATCTCGGCGGCACGCAGCTTGAGCTTGGCCTTCTCCTCAGGTGTTTGCAGCGAGTCGTCGATGAGCTCAAGGACGCGCTCCCAGGCGTTGCCGCCCTGCTCGACCTCGGCGAGCACCATGGAATGCGTGATGCGCAGGCGCGGTTTGAGCATCTCGGGTTCGCTTTCGATGAGCTTGGTGAAGATGGCCTCATTCCAGGTCACGAAGCCCTCCGGCGGTTTCTTTTTCTTGAGCTTCTTCATCTTCTTGGGGTCGCCCATGGCCTTGAGCTCGGCCTTGTGGTTCTCGATCTCGAATTCGGGGGCCTCGGCGATGACGACGCCCTCGGTGTCGAAGCCCGACCGCCCGGCGCGACCGGCGATCTGGTGGAATTCGCGGGAGCGCAGGCGGCGCTGCTTGCGGCCGTCGAACTTGGTGAGCCCGGTGAGCAGCACGGTGTGGATGGGGACGTTGATGCCCACGCCAAGCGTGTCGGTGCCGCAGATGACGGGAAGAAGGCCCTGTTGGGCGAGCTTTTCCACGAGCAGCCGGTAGCGCGGCAGCATGCCGGCGTGATGCAGGCCCACGCCGCTCGAGATGAGGTGCTTGAGCGTTTTGCCGAAGGCGGTGGTGAAGCGGCCGCCCTTGATGGCCTCTTTGATCGCCTCGCGCTGTTCCTTGCTCGCTACGCCGTAGCTCGCGAGCGCGCGTGCCGACTGCAGCGCCGCGTCTTGCGAGAAATGCACGATGTAGAGCGGGGAGTCGCCCTGGCGCAGGGCGAGCTCGACGGTGCCCTCGAGTGCCGTTTTGACGTACTCGTAGGACAGGGGGATGGGGCGCGGGGCGTCGGCGATCAGCTCGAGGTCGCGGCCGGTGGTGCGGCTGAGCGTGCTTCCGATGGCGGTCATGTCGCCAAGTGTGGCGCTCATGAGGAGGAACTGGGCGTGGGGCAGCGTGAGCAGCGGGACCTGCCAAGCCCAGCCTCGATCGGGATCGGAGAAGAAGTGGAACTCGTCCATGGCGACGCAGCCCACGTCGGTGTTTTCGCCTTCGCGCAGCGCTTGGTTGGCAAGGATCTCTGCGGTGCAGCAGATGACGGGCGCGCCGGTGTTGATGTGCGAGTCTCCGGTGATCATGCCGACGTTATCGCGGCCGAGGATGTCGACCAGGTAAAAGAACTTCTCGCTTACGAGGGCCTTGATGGGGGCCGTGTAGTATGCGCGCTGACCGCTTGCCATGGCCATGAACATCATGCCCAGGGCCACAAGGGATTTGCCCGATCCGGTTGGCGTGCCCAAGATGACGTTGCTGCCCGCCGCGAGGGCGAACAGGGCGTCTTCCTGATGCGGCCACGGGTCGATGCCCCGCGCGGCGATCCAATCGATATAGCGTTCGTAAGCCTGCTCGGGGGTGAGCCAGGGATCGAGCTCGGAGGCTGTTGCGATGGGCGCCGTGATGGGGTCGGCATCGCCGATGCTCTCGTTGGGAGTATCGGCGCCTGTGGCGGCGACGTTGCCATTGCCGGCAGGCTCGGGCTCCCACCAGCTTGGGGCCAGCGATCCCAAGGACCCGTGGGCAAACGGGTCGAACATTCCTTGGCCGTCGTTGCTTTTGGCGATTTCCTTCATGGCTTCATCCGATCTTTAGTGTCGTGTCGTTTCATTATGACCGAAAGGCGCCCCATGCCGCGGGAAAGGTGCTTCAAAGGGTGGGAGGACGCGTTTCCGTCCGCGACGGGCGCGTGGGGGCTGCGGAGGGCGCGTCGGGACTGTGCCGGACGCGTCGGCGGAGGCCGTGGAGGGCTCGTCGGGGCTGTGCCGGGCGCGTTGGGATTGCGCCAGACGCGTCGGAGGGCTCGTCGGGGGTGAGGAAGGGGGCTGACAGGCCTGGGAGAGGTCGGGAAAGGGGTTTCGCGGGGCGATTTGGAGCTCGTTGGGCGTTGGGAGACGTGAAGGTCCTCGAAGATGGTCAAAATACCCAACTTGGGCGGTGAAGCGGCCGTCCTGGACTCGATGTATAAACCTGTGGCCAACGAAATCCTGCGGTTTTCTTGCGCGGGGAATTTGAGGTGCCCCGCTGTGTGGCAACACGGCCCGAGGCCGAGAGGCAATCCTGCGGTTTTACCGCATGGCGCCGGTGCTCCCGACGCCCAACTTGGGTAAATTGACCATCGCCGCGAGCCCACGCTGGGATTGCGGCGATTTCGCGATAATCCTATGCACGATGCAGCCCAAATGGGCCTGTTTTATGCATCCCGCTTCTGGACAAGATGTTGGCGGCGGTTGCGTAGGTTGTCGATCGCGTAGCTCATGCCGTAGGGGATGTATTCGTTGGCGAATAGGTTCTCAGGCAGATAGTCGATGAGGCTTTGCGGCAAGTCAAGGGCGGCCTGAAGCTGCTCGGGGGTGGCGGCTCGGTCGGCGGGGCGCGCGTACACGGCGTGGACGGTGGCTCCCTGCTCGGTCAGGCGCTGCTCGTATTCGGTGATGGGTTGGCTGGGGTGCGCGGAGCGGTCGTCGTGCGTGGCGCATTCCACGGCCCACCCAATTGCCTCGAACTGGGGGAGGGAAAACTCATACAACGGGAGGCTGTCGGTACGGAACGTGAGCATGCCTTGCGGGGAAAGCAGGGGCCGGTAGCTGTTGAGATGGGCTGCAGTTGTTACCCTGAGGTGAGCGTTGCGGCGTTTGGGGTGAGGCGTGGGGAAATTGATTGAGATGCAGGAGAGCTCGCCCGGGGCGAAGATGTGATCGAGTTTCGCCGCGTCGCCGGGGATGACGAGGGCGTTTTTCAGTCCGCTGTCGAGCACGAGCTGCGCGGCGTGGACGACGCACACCGGCTCGCTGTCCATGCCGATGAACAGGGTGTTTGGGTGGCGCTCGGCCATGGCGGCGATATAGGCTCCTTTGCCGCAGCCGAGGTCGAGGTGCACGTGCTCATAATGAGAGGGGGAGTGCTCGCCAAGCGGGTGGCAGGCTTCCGCCCAACGGCCTCGATACGCGGCGGCGCCGGTTTCGATGGCGTCGGAGGCGCGCTCGATGCGCTGGTCGAGGACGAAGTTCTTGGGCATTCGTGCATGCATGGCGGCAAAGTCTCCTGGGTTGGTTGGGGGCTGGCCCTTGTGCGCGGCGATTACGAGAGCCGCTCAAGTACAAGGTACCGATTGAGGGTACCAGACGCGCCGTCTGCCGAATAGCGCGTGACCTCGCGAACCGCGGTTCCCACAGATGCTACAAGCTCGTCGATCTCGGCTTCGCCGAAATGGTGGCAATACCGCAGGGGGGAGGGGTCAGATTGCCATCCGAGGAAATGGTCGTGTTCGTCGAGCTGTGAAATGTCGACGGTGGACGCTGCGGGCATGGCGGGAGTGTCCTCGCTGGAGGACTGGCGTTGTGTGCCGTCGGGATTCAGGCCGGCTCCGGGCGCCCCGGCCGCGTGCGAGCATTGCACCCGGAGGGTCTCATCGGTGCGAGCGGCTTTTTTGGCAAGGCGCTCGTCGTTCATGAATTGCCAAAACGAAACCACAATCAGGCCGTTTGGGGCAGTGTGCGCAACGAGTTCAGAGAGCGCGTCCGAGCGCAGTCGCGCATCTGGTATGTGGTGCATGAACCCAAAAGAGACAGAGAGATCGCACAAGGGGACCTCGGGAATGCCATCGACTCCCTCGATAAGGGCGGCGAGGACGTCGCACTGGTGAAAGGCGCACGCTGCCGGCAGATCTGCATGGCTCGCCATGAGCGCGGGGCAGCTGTCGACTGCGTGAAAGTCGAAGTCGATCGATGGGAATGCGCCCGCGAGGAAGTGCTCGAAGCGCAAGTTGCCACAGGCCATATCGAGCACGCGAGCCGCGCCCGCCGTCTGCGGGTTTCCCCAGCCGTGCTCGTGCAGGACCTCGACCAGCTGTTCCCATCCGTGCCAGGGCGCGGACCTTGTGGCCGAAAACGACGCGGCGTGCTGTGCGTAGAACCGGTTGTTGAGTTCGATGAGGGCTTTGGCGGTCGTGGTGTCCATGGGTCTCCCGGGGCGTCGCCCGCCTGCGTGGCCTCGACGGGCGCTCGGGCTGGGGCGGCTGGATATCGATGATGAGCCCTTATTGTACGTCCTGGGTTTCTTCGCGCCCCTCGTCGTTTGCGGCCCCGTGTGTTCCTGCACGCCTCTCCTGAGTTCCCGAGGGTCGTCATATACAATAGGCGGCATGGAACAGATTATTTTGGACATACTGGCCGAGCTCCGCGCCGGTCGCGAGGTCGACGATCGCGCGCTGCTCAAGTTGAGCCACGCCGCCGCCCGTCGTGAGCAGGCCGATAAGCGGCAGTTTGCCAAGCGCAGACTCCTGCCGTTTTACCAGCGTGTCAAACGCGAAGAGCCCGAGCGCTGGGCGGCGTGGGGCGTCGAGCCCGAGCTTGAGGAAAAGCTGCTCGAGGTGCTGCGTATGAAGCCGCGTCGCAGCGCTTCGGGCGTGGCGACCATCACGGTCATCACCAAGCCCTGGCCGTGTGGGGGCGATTGCCTGTTTTGCCCCAACGACCTGCGCATGCCCAAAAGCTACCTGCACAACGAGCCGGCGTGCGAGCGGGCCGAGCAAAACTGGTTCGACCCGTACCTCCAGGTGACGTCGAGGCTCACCGCGCTGACGCAGATGGGTCACGCCACGGACAAGATCGAGCTCATCGTGCTCGGCGGCACGTGGAGCGATTATCCCCAGGGCTACCAACTGTGGTTTATCTCGGAGCTCTTTCGCGCCCTCAATGAGTTTGACGAGGGCAGTGATGCGGCGCGCGATCGACGCGCTTGGTATCTCGAGGCGGGGTTTCCCGCGCATGCCGAAGAGTTCGAGTCTTTTGTCCGTGCGGGGCAAGACGAGCTCAACGCCGGTGCGATCTCATACAACAGGGCTTTTCGCAAGCTGTACGGGGGAAGCGAGCCGTGGCTTCGCGCGGGGCGTGAACAGGTTGCCGGGTTTGACGTGCTCGAGCGTGAGCAGCGCGTCAACGAGGGCGCGCGCCATCGTGTCGTGGGGCTCGTCATCGAGACGCGTCCCGACGCCATCACGCCGGAGGCGCTCACGCTGATTCGGCGCCTGGGGTGCACGAAGGTGCAGATGGGCATCCAGACGCTCGACCAAGAGGTGCTGGATCAAAACGACCGGGGCATCTCCCTCGCGCGCATTGAGCGGGCGTTTGAGCTCCTGCGCGTCTTTGGGTTCAAGATCCACGCGCACGCCATGGCGAACCTGCTCGGTTCGACCCCCGAGCGCGACAAGGCCGACTACGAGCGCCTGGTGCATGCGGCACCGTTCCAGCCCGACGAGATCAAGCTCTACCCGTGCGCGCTCATCGACGGCGCGCGGCTGGGCGAGCGTTTTCGCGCGGGGGATTGGCGGCCGTATACAGAGGACGAGCTGCTGGACGTGTTGGTGAGCGACGTGGCCCAAACGCCCGCGTTTTGCCGCATCTCGCGGATGATCAGGGACTTCTCTTCGCACGACATCGTCGCGGGCAATAAAAAGCCGAATTTGCGGCAGCTCGTTGAGCAAAAGCTCCGCGCGTCTGGAAGCTCGGACGGAATCCAGGAGATCAGGTTCCGCGAGATCGGCACGGATGCGGTTGACGTGAGCGACTTGCGCCTGGATATCGTTGCGTACGAGACGAGCAATACCGCGGAGCGGTTCTTGCAGTGGGTGACGGCGGACAGTCGGATCGCCGGTTTTCTCAGGCTGTCGCTGCCCGACGCCGCGTACATCGGGGCGATTGCCCGCGAGGTAGAGGGCGTGGGGCCTGCGGCTGGCTCGACGGGCGTCGGTCCCGGTTCCCGGGAGGTCGATCCCGCCGTGCCCGCGCGTGTGGGCGCGGGCTATCTGGATGCCGGTGCCCGAATCCCCGTGCGCGCGGGCGAGGCCATGATCCGCGAGGTGCACGTGTATGGCGTCGCCACGCATTTGGGCGAGGATGGAACCTCGGCGCAGCACTCGGGCCTGGGGCGTCAGCTTGTCGAGCGCGCGTGCGACATCGCGCGGGCCGAGGGGTATGAGCGCATCAATGTCATCAGCGCCGTGGGGACGCGGGCGTATTATCGCCGTCTGGGCTTTGTCGACCACGGCTTGTATCAGCAAAGGGAGCTGTGATGGAAAAGAAGGGCAACGCGACCGTCGGCATTGCGGCGGGGGTGGCGATTGGCGCCGTCGCGGTGGGTGCGGCGGCAATCGCCGTTGGCTCCAAATGCCTCCAGCTCGCGAGAACACATGCCGGCGTGGCTCGGGTAAAGAGCGCGCGCGGCGCACAGGGCGAGCGCGTGCGCGTATTGCAGCGGGGCGGCGTGTACCAGAGTGCAACGTATCTGGGTCGCCGCAGGTTTGAGCCCGTGTTCGAGTACATCCGTGCGTTCGATGCGATGTTTGAGGCCGAGGATGCCATGTGCGCCGGCGCTGGCCACGGCATCGAGCGCGTGCTCATGCTCGGGGGCGGCGGGTATTCCTATCCCAAGCATGCGCTCACTGAGCATCGCGATCTTGCGATGGACGTCGTCGAGCTGGATGCGTCGATCACGCTGCTTGCCCGTCGTTGGTTTTTCCTCGGCGAGCTTGAGCGGCTTGCATCCGGTCGCCTGCACCTCATCACGTCCGATGCGCGCTCGTATATGGTTCAGGCGCTATCCGAAGGCGCGCGCTACGATGCGGTGGTCAATGACTGCTTTGCGGGCGCCGCTCCTGTGCGTTCGCTTGCCACGGTGGAGGCCCTTTGCCAGGCAAAGGTGTGCTTACGGCAGGGTGGTCTGTATCTTGCGAATGTGGTCTCGACGCACGAGGGCGAGAACATCGACTTTTTGCGCAGCGTGGTTGCCACGGCGCACGTGGTGTTTGAACATGTGTGGGTTGTGCCCTGCGTGGACGAGACGTTTGCCGGCGAGGACAATTACCTGGTCATCGCCAGTGACGAACCGTATGAGTTTGAGGGGTCGGCTCCTTTCGACGCGGACTTCTTCGGCGAGGTGTTGAGAGACTAGGACGGGCCGGGCACGCGGCTCGCCGGCTCGATGATGCGCCCTGGGCGTGCGCGATCGCCTCTCGAGTCGAGCGTTATGGGAGCTCGCAATGCCTTTCACGACGCTCATCGCGCCAGCCGATGACGCGGCGGCGCATGCCCTCGATGTCGAGGACTCCTTCGGCAAAGCCCTTGCGCACCAGTTCTTGTGGTAGGAACTCGTCGTACTTATCGAAGTAGGGGACTTCGCCGGGGTACACCAGCTCGATGGGATCGAACTCGGCTTCGGCCTCGGACGCCACGACCTCAAAGAATGTGTCGGGGTCCGCTTTCATCCTGAATTGCATGAAGTAGGGGCGCGAGGGGTCGAGCCCCTTGAGGCCCAGTTCCTGTGCGCATTTTATTTTGAGTAGGCGCTCGAGTGCCAAAAACGCATAGCTGCCAAGCCACGGAAACAGCGCCCAGGTGTCGCCTCCCAGGTTGATGAGCGGACTCGACCCCTGGTCGAATGCACCCGGGCCGCGCGAGCCGACGATGCGGGCATTTGCCGCGACGTGCCGCGCCTGAGTGAGGCGGGCCCGCGCGTTTTTCATGAGGTACGGGTACGTGTCGTGCTCCTCCAGTACACGCTTCATGCGCTCGAGAATATGGGTGTCGATGTCTCCCGCGCAGTCGCCAAAGTACGCCGGAACACGGCCTTTCACCTGCGTGCAGTACACAAGGTGGCGTTTCCAGTCGACCTCCTCGACCAGCCAGCAGTGGCCGGCGATGGCGATGCGCTCGCCCGCGGGCGGCGGGTTCACGATGGTGCCGAGCTCCGCCGATTCGCAACGCACGGTGAACTCCTCGTTTTCTTGGAACACCGCGTAGAACTTGAACGAATTCGTGAGGCGCTCTCCCGCGAGTCCCACGATGAGCCCGCCTTGTTCGGTCTGCTCGATGTGGTCTGTCTCCAGCAGGTGCCGCAGCAGGCATCGAAGATCGTCGGTGCTTACGCGGTGGAAGTACGACAGCGTGAGGACACGCCCGGCGAGTTCGGCTGGCGTGAGCTCGCCGCAGCTGGCGAGCGTGCTCATGACCTGGTGGTATAGCAGGCTGTATGGGAGCCTGTTGAGCGCAGGGGGCTCAACCCAGTGCTCCTCGCGATACAGCTGTACGAGAGCGATGCCCTGGAGGAGTTTCCAAGGGACGGTCTCGGGAAGCATCGAGCGGGGCTCGGGTTGCTCCTCGCGCATGACGAAATGCATCTCGGGAGGCAGGTCGCGCCTGCCGGTGCGGCCCATGCGCTGCAGGAAGCTCGACACGGTGAAGGGCGCGTCGATTTGGAAGGCTCGCTCCAGGCGCCCGATGTCGATACCCAGCTCGAGCGTGGCCGTGGTGACGGTGGTTTGCGCCTGTTCCTCATCGCGCATGAGCGCCTCGGCCGATTCGCGGTATGCGGCAGACAGATTGCCATGGTGAATGAGAAAACGATCGGGTTCGTGGTTTGCATCGCAGTATGCGCGCAGGCTCGCGCAGACGCTCTCCGCCTCTTCGCGCGAGTTGACGAAGACGAGGCATTTGCTGCCGCGGGTGCGCTCGAAAATGTATCCAAGACCTGGATCGGCATCGCGCGGAGCAAGGTCCGTGCGGGCGGCGAGGCTTGTCGCCCGAGGGGCGTCTATGCGCACGTCATCGGGCGAGGGGAGTTGGTGCGGGGCGCCGTTGTCTATGAGGTCTGCTTGGAGCGGCCCCGTCGTGCTTAGGGCTCGCACGCTCGCTTGGGGGCCAGTGACGTAGAAGTGCTCCATGGATAGGCGCCACGTCTTGCGAGGCTCCTCAAACCGCGGGATGACGCATCCGCGCCCGGTGCCTGCGGAAAGAAAGGCTCCAGTGCGCTCGGGGTCCCCGATGGTGGCGGACAGCCCGATGCGACGGGGGTTTACGCCCGCCATGCGTGAGAGGCGCTCGATGAGACAGAGCGCCTGGCCGCCACGATCGCCACGCAAGAGCGAGTGCACCTCGTCGATGACCACGTAGCGAAGGTCGCCGAACAGGCGCCCGACCGCGGCGTGCTTGTGGAGCAGAAGCGCTTCGAGCGATTCGGGCGTGATTTGCAAGATGCCGCTCGGGTGTTTGAGCAGCTTGGCCTTGTGCGATGCCGCGACATCCCCATGCCAATGCCAGACGGGGATGTCGGCCTCTTCGCAGAGATCGTTGAGCCGGTAAAACTGGTCGTTGATAAGTGCTTTGAGGGGCCCGATGTAGAGAGCCCCAACGGTAGCGGGTGGATTTTCCCAGAACTCGGTGAGGATGGGGAAGAACGCGGCTTCGGTTTTGCCCGAGGCGGTGGAAGCCGTGAGCAGGACGTTCTCCTCTGTGTTAAAGATGGCGTCGGCGGCGGCAACTTGGATTGAACGAAGGTTTTCCCAGTTGTGCGCGTAGATGAAGTCCTGCACGAACGGGGCATATCGATCAAATACGTTCATGTGGCCTCCTTGCCTTCCCATGGGTTTGACCGACCAACAACCGCTCGATGGGTTGACGTGTGCTGCTTGGGTCGATCGGGACGAAATGGTTGTTGATGCGGCGTTGTTTCATCGGGGCTGATGCGGGGGGGTGCCGAAGCTAGATCGTGAACTCGGCAAAGGGGGCGCTGGATGCATCGCCTTGTCCTGGGCGAGGGCTCGGGTCCACGCCTGCATCCGCGGGGGAGAGTGGCATCGCATTCGAGCTGCCCAGGGAGGCGGCGCCTGCGGGGGCGAACTCCGCGCCGCCCGCGGGAGCTCCAACCGCGGCTTCTCCAGCCAACAGCTCGTGGATATCTGTGTTTGGGTTTTGGAACATGATGTCCAACAGCTCGATGAAATCGCGGATCACCTCGCGCGGCGTGAGATGCGTGTCTGCCCCGACGCGGCCAAATTCGATGGTGAGGAAATCGACCAGATCGGTATCGTTGAGCGCACAGGTATACCCAAAATACCCAGCGTGAATCTGCGCGATCTTCTCGATGAGGACCAGCAGCTCCTCGTAGGTGAGCGGCTGCAGGCGAATGATGGGGGCGAGCATGTCGCGCATGTCCTCGCGGGCAAAACGCCCCTGCGTGAGGCGGCTGCGAAGTGCCTCGTAGGAAAACACGCCGCGCCTGCGGTCCTCGATGGACGTGGGCGTGCCGCCCATGATGATGCCCAGGTGCTGCGCCTTGCCCTGCAGCGTGTCGTTATACATCTGCAGGATCTTCTCGTAGTTGTATTGGCGCGAGATCGAGTTGGGAATCTTGTAGAGGTTCACGAGCTCGTCGATGAGGACGAGCAACCCCTTGTATCCGGCGCCGGTGAGGAACCGTGCGAGCAGCTTGACGTAGTCGTACCAGGTGTCGTCATCGATGATGGATGTGATGCCGAGCTCGCCACGGGCCTCGGTTTTTGTGCGGTACTCGCCACGCAGCCACTTGACGGCATGGGCCTTGGCCTCGTCGTCCCCAGTGGAGCTTGCGGTGCGATATATGCCAAGGATGCGGCTGAACTCGTAGCCGTGGACCATCTCTTCGAGATCGGCCATCTGCTTGTGGAGGGGGCTGCCCTTCACGCCAGATGAGGACACGCCTGCTACAGCGCTGCCCTCGCTTTGGGCCTGGGCGTCCATATGCGCTTTTTCGGCCTCAATGTTGGCGACCCACCGGTCGAGGATCAGGTTGAGGGCTCCGCCTTCGGGGCGCGTTTTTGTTGAGAGGTTTCGCACGAGCTCGCGGTAGGTTGCAAGCCCCTGGCCTTGCCCGCCCTGAATGCGCCGCTCGGGGGAGAGGTCGGCGTCCGCGACGACGAAACCTTCTCCCATGGCATGCGTGCGAATGGTTTGCAGCAGGAAGCTCTTGCCGGCGCCGTAGCGGCCTACGAGAAAACGGAAGCTTGCCCCGCCGTCGGCGATGAGGGAGAGGTCGGTGAGAAGGGCTTGAATCTCAAATTCGCGGCCAACCGTGATGTAGGGCAGGCCTATGCGCGGGACGACTCCGCCCTTGAGGGAGTTGAGGATGACGGCCGCCACGCGCTTGGGGACGCGGGGCGCCGTCGCGCCGGCCGCGGCTGTCTGGGTGGCGCTCGCCGCTGCGATTGGGTTGGCATGGGGCGCCGTTCGCGCGCCTGCGCTGGACAGTGCATTCGTGGATGCGTGAGCGGTCTCAGTCATGGTTGAGCAGTCCTTCCACGTCTTCGCGGTAGTCTTCGATGACCTCAGGGCCATCTGGCCCACATTCGATCGCGGTGTCTCCGATGAGGTCGAAAAGAGCCTCGTTGATGGTGTCGATTGCCAGATCCTCAGAGGTTCCCAGGCGTTGCAGGGCGGCCAGGGCGGCAGCGTGGTCGTTTGCAAGGAGGGCCCTGAGGTATGCGTCTTGCAGGGACGACAGCAGAGTGCCGACACGCTCGCCGCCGACTGCGGGCACGCTGGCCGCGGCGGCCGTCGCCGATGGCGCGGGGCATGGTGAGCATGCCCTCGGTACTGCCTCGTGCGCTTCTGGGTGCGCATCGAGCGCCGCCTCGGGCTGTGTTGGGCGGGCGAACCCCGTGATGCTCGGCTGCTCCGGGGTGCAAGACCGCGCCTGCCCCTCATCGCGCGCCCCGCTATCTCCAAGCTCCCCATCGTGCGCGTCGAGCATCATGCCCAGCCCTTCGCGCTCCTCGTCGATCAGCAGCGACTCACGCGTGATCTCGGCGGCGCAGCGGATGCCGGCGAGCTGCGAGAGATCGATGTCGATGACACGCGGCGCATGCGCCGCGCTCCAGCGCACCCAAGCATCGACTTCTTCCTCGACAAATGCACTCAGGTACTTGGGGAGGGGCTTGGCCTCCTTGAGTGGGTGGTCGTACCCGAGCGCGGCGCGCAGCTGGCGGTCTGTCGCGCGCATGCAGGCGCCGAGTTTGGGGCTGCGAGATCGGCTGCCGTGAATGCGCTCGCATGTCCACATGCCTTGCTGACAGCGGTACCTATGAAGCTCGTTGAGCTGGTAGAGGGTGTCTGGATGGGGCTCGGGCGCGAAGAAGACTGCCGAGCCGAACATGGTGTAGGGCAGCGCGACCTCCTCTCCAAACCAGCTCTCGAGCAGCGTGTTCTTACGTTGCTTGCGATAGTACTCGCTCGTGCGGATATAGACTGCGCAGGCAACATGGCGCAGCGCCTCGGGGCGTTCTTTATACAGGCGGCTGCCTGAGAGTTTGTACGTTGAGAGGGCATCGATCGCGTGAAACAGCTCGTCTTCAAATGCGCTGTTGGGAGGCAGCGGCAAGACGGATGTGCCTTTTTTGCGGCGCTTGTTTTGAGGGGTGGAAGCGTACTCGCAAATGAGGCCGTCTGCCTTGCGGAGCGCGGCGATTGCGCGGTCGAAGGCCATTGTCTTGTATGGCTCGAGCAGCGCGGGGGACAGGCCGTGGTACACGACGTAGTCTTGCAGCCATACGCTGGCGAACCGGTCGATTTCCGGCGCAAAGGCGCGGTAGGCGCTCCAAAACGACTCGAACGCCCGATAGCCGTCCGCTGGCGTTGTGACTCCGATGCCATTGATGATCTCGTACAGATAGACGTAGGCAAACGAGAGGGATGTCTCTTGGATGTCCCCGCGCCGCACCGCCGCCCTCCAGGTGAAGTAGCCGCGCAGCTGCCGGTCGCTCATGGCGTTGTAGGTGGGGAAATACGATTTGAAGTTGCCGCGGTAGGGGCAATCGTCCTCATAGTCTGCCATGAAGACGCCCTGGCGATAGAACAGCTCGGCCTCCGAAAGCCAGCGTCCCCGCCCCTGGGTGCCGCTTGGCTCCCAGCGGGAAATGGCGCGCATGCGCCGGTATTGATCGGGCAGGTAGGATGCCATGCGGTTGCCCGTGGTGAGGATTGGTTCGTCTCCATACACGCGCTCGGAGAAGTGAGAGCTCGCCTGAAAGCGCTCGTCTGCCATGATGCGGTCGATCAGCTCGCGCGCGTTGGGCTTCGCGCCGTTCATGGGCTTCATGGCAGCTCCTCTCTGCATGGTCGGGACGGCTTGGTGTAGCTCACCAGTGTATCACATAAGCAAACAGATGTTCGTATTTTGAAAAGAGAGAAATTGGCCGCTCCTTTATCCTTTCGCAAGGTTCCTTACAAAAGCGCAAGTCCCCTGTAAGCCAAATCGATGGAAGCGACGTCGCGGGTGAAAGATGATGTCCTCAGATTCGCATGTGGGCCGTTAAGGTGCGCCCGCATCGATTGAAGCGCGCCGTTTGGCGCCGGAGCCGAAGGAGGCGTTGTGACAATGCGTAATCCGTATCAGGTCGATTGGTATGCCGAAAACGAAGAGGACGCCCCTCGCGGTGTACGCGGCACCATCTCTCGCATGAAGGGCATGGTCGGCTGCCTGTTCGCGATGGCGGCTCTCTTTTTGGGGACGATCTACGTGCTGTGGAGAGCCTCGGGTCGCTAGGGCGGGCATCGTCGCCGTTTCGTGGCTCGTGACGGTTGCCGTGATGTTCCGCTATACTGTCGCAAGCTAAAGTGACGGGGCGTTCCCCGCGGGTGTGTCGGCGCGCAAGATGCGGAGCCGCGCGCCCATACGACCAGGATGGAGCAGGCTCATGGCAGAACCTATCACCTTGTATACCGGCGGCGTGTACCTCGTGGATGGCGAGACGATCGTTCCCGAGGAAAACGTGTGCGAGTTCATCGATCCCACGCTGGAGATTCCCAGCCCCGATGTCGCCCGCGAGGGCACCATCGCGTACGGCATTTTGGCCGAGCACAACACGAGCGGCAACATGGAACACCTGCGCTTGCGCTTCGATGCGCTCGCCAGCCACGACATCACGTACGTGGGCGTGATCCAAACGGCCAAGGCCTCGGGCATGACCGAGTTTCCCGTGCCCTACGTGCTCACCAACTGCCACAACACGCTGTGCGCGGTGGGCGGCACCATCAATGAGGACGACCACGTCTTTGGCCTGTCCGCCGCCAAAAAGTACGGCGGCATCTTCGTCCCGCCGCACATCGCGGTCATCCACCAGTACATGCGCGAGATGCAGGCCGGTTGCGGCAAGATGATCCTCGGCACCGACTCCCACACCCGCTACGGCGCGCTGGGCACCATGGCCATCGGCGAGGGCGGCGGCGAGCTGGTCAAGCAGCTCCTGTGCGATACGTATGACGTGGCCTACCCCCGCGTCGTCGCCGTATACCTCAAGGGCGCCCCGCGTCCCGGTGTGGGCCCGCAGGACATCGCGCTCGCCATCATCCGCGCCGTCTTTGCGAGCGGATACGTCAAGAACGCTGTGATGGAGTTCGTGGGGCCCGGCGTGTCGAGCATGCCCACCGACTATCGCAACGGCGTGGACGTCATGACGACCGAGACCACATGCCTCAGCTCCATCTGGCGCACCGATGAGGACACGCGCGCTTTCTTGGCCGAGCATGGCCGCGCGGCGGATTATCGCGAGCTCAAGCCCACGGCTGTCGCCTATTACGACGGTTGCGTCGAGGTGGATCTGGCCGCGGTCGAGCCCATGATCGCCCTGCCGTTCCACCCGTCCAACGCCTACACCATCGATGAGCTCAACGGCAACTTGGAGGACATCCTGCATGAGGTCGAGCTGCGCGCGGCGGAAGTCGGCGGCGGCCGCGCCTCGCTGTCCCTGCTGGACAAGATCCGCCCGGACGGGCGCCTGCAGGTCCAGCAGGGCGTCATCGCGGGGTGCTCGGGCGGCAATTTCACGAACGTGATGCAGGCGGCCCGCGCCCTCAAGGGCAAGACGTGCGGCAACGGCGAGTTCGCGCTCTCGGTGTATCCGAGCTCCCAGCCGGTGTTCTTGGAGCTGGCGAGCAACGGTGCCGCGTTTGACCTGATGCAGGCGGGCGCGATCGTGCGCACGGCGTTCTGCGGCCCGTGCTTCGGCGCGGGCGACACGCCTGCCAACAACGGGCTGTCGATTCGTCACACCACCCGCAACTTCCCCAATCGAGAGGGCTCCAAGCCGGGCGCGGGGCAGCTCACGGGCGTCGCCCTCATGGACGCGCGCTCCATCGCGGCAACAGCCGCGGCGGGCGGCGTGCTCACGGCCGCGACCGAGCTGCCTGCACAGACGTGGGACGAGCAGGTGGCGTATCGCTTTGACACGAGCGCCTACGAGCACCGCGTGTATAACGGGTTCGGGCGCGGTGAGGCCGCGCGCGAGCTGGTGTACGGCCCCAACATCAAGGACTGGCCCGAGATGGAGCCACTTGCCGAGAACATTCTGCTGCGCGTCGCCTCCAAGATCATGGACGACGTGACGACGACCGACGAGCTCATCCCCTCCGGAGAGACGAGCTCCTACCGCTCCAACCCGCTCGGATTGGCCGAGTTCACGCTCAGCCGCCGCGACCCCGAGTATGTGGGGCGCGCCAAGGCGGTGGCCGAGCTTGAGCATGAGCGCCTGGGCTTGGCGGGCGACGGCGGCGCCCCCGTGGTGCCCGAGGCGGTTGCCGGCGTGTTCGATGCACTCGAGGCGGCGGGCGCACTCGCGGGCGTGCAGCCGGCCGAGGTCGAGATCGGCTCGATGATCTATGCGGTCAAGCCGGGCGACGGCTCGGCGCGCGAGCAGGCGGCGAGCTGCCAGCGCGTGCTCGGCGGCCTTGCCAACATCACGCGCGAGTACGCCACCAAGCGCTACCGCTCCAATGTGATGAACTGGGGCATGGTGCCCTTCCAATTGGCGGGCGAGCCGATGTTCGAGGTCGGCGACTACGTCTACGTGCCGGGGATCCGCTCGGCGCTCGACGGCGATATGGGCGACATCCCGGCGTGGGTCGTGCGCACGGCCGGCGAGGTGGAGAGGATCTCCCTCTACATCGCGGAGATGACTCCCGAAGAGCGCGCCATCGTCAAGGCGGGCTGCCTCATCAACTACAACCGCGACCGCGTGAGGGAATAGTGCATCGGGAATAGCGCCTCGACGCGAGATGGGGGCGCGCGGGTTTTGGCTGGCAATTGTCGGGTATCGGTGAGATTTGCCCATAATGTGCGCGTTGCAGGTACCATAGGCGGGTATCGAATAATCCCGATCGCTGGGCATGTTTTCGCCATACGCGCGTCCCGCTCGGAAAGGAATCTCGAAGATGAAGGCTATCATCCCCGCCGCCGGCCTCGGCACCCGCTTCCTGCCCGCCACCAAGTGCACCCCCAAGGAGATGCTGCCGGTCCTCGACAAGCCGGTCATCCAGTACGTGGTGGAGGAGGCCCTCGACCCCGAGGAGGTCGACGGCGCCATCATCGTGACGAGCCCCGGCAAGCCCGAGCTGCTCAGCTACTTCCAGCCCGACCGCTCGCTCGAGACCCTCTTGCGCGAGCGCGGCAAGGCCGGCTACGCCAACGCCGTCGCCCACGCCGGCAACATGCCCGTGGACTTCCGCTATCAGTATGAGCCGCGCGGCCTCGGCCACGCCATCCGCTCCGCCGCCGACGCCTGCGCCGGCGAGCCCTTCCTGGTCCTTCTGGGCGACTACGTCGTCCCGGCCAAGGACATCTGCGACAAGATGCTCGAGGTCTCGAAGGCCCACGGCGGCGCCAGCGTGATCGCCGTCGCCCCGTGCGCACCCGAGCAGGTCGACCGCTACGGCGTCATCGCCGGCGACTTCGTCGGCACGCTCGAGGGCTATGAGGGCGCGGGGGAGACCGAGCCCGGCGCGGTGTGGCGCATCGGCGGCCTGGTGGAGAAGCCGAGCCCCGAGGCGGCCCCCTCGAACCTCTACATCGTCGGCCGCTACCTGCTCTCGCCGCTCGTCATGGAGCTGCTGGCCAACCAGCAGCCCGGCAAGGGCAACGAGATCCAGCTGACCGACGCCATGGCGCGCAGCCTGGACCGCGAGGCCATGTACGCCGTCGTCATCGACCCGCTCTCCGGCTACGACACCGGCACCCCGTCCGGCTGGATCGCCACCAACGCCCTCATGGCCGCGTCCGACCCGCGCTTCGCGGGCGAGTTCTGGGCCGCCATCGACGAGCGCGGCGGGCTTGAGCGCTAGTCGACCTGGGAGGCTTGCCCCTTCATCCAAAACACATGAACACCTGTTCGATGCATGCGCGTTGAACAGGTGTTTTTCTATCAAAAAACTTTGCTAGTCCAAAATGTCTCATGAGTCAAGCCTTTTCTTGCTCAACGGCCGCCACCTGATAAACTAGTAGGTTGCCTTACCTGGCGAAGCTATGCCTGTAGCTCATGGATGCGCGAGAGCGGGAAGACGGATGTGCAATTTTGCACCCGTCCCCGTATTACACATCAGGAGCGAAGGGGAGAGCGATGTCGGATCAACCGCCTTTCCCAAGAAGGAGGAAACACCTGGTGCCGAAAGCAAAAGCGACCAAGACCGTGACCGCCACCGAGCGCACACGCGTCAACTTCGGGAAGATCCCGGAGACAATGGAGCTGCCGAACCTCATCTCCGTGCAGAAGGAGAGCTTCGAGCGCTTCAAGGACGAGGGTCTGCGCGACGCCTTTAGGGAGTCCAGCCCCATCCAGAGCCAGAACCACCAGCTCGAGGTGACCTTTGGCCACCACCAGTTCGGTGACCCGTCCCACTCCGTGGACGAGTGCCGCGAGAAGGACATGACCTACCAGGCCCCGCTGCTCACCGAGGTCCGTCTCACCAACAAGGAGACGGGCGAGATCAAGGAGCAACTCGTCTTCATGGGCGACTTCCCCATGATGACCGACCAGGGCACCTTCATCATCAACGGCACCGAACGCATCGTCGTCTCCCAGCTCGTTCGTTCCCCAGGCGTGTACTACAGCTCCGAGATGGACGGCGGCAAGCAGGTCTACAAGGCCCAGATCATCCCCGCCCGCGGCGCCTGGCTCGAGTTCGAGGTCGACAAGCGCGATCAGCTCGTGGTCTCCATCGACCGCAAGCGCAAGCAGTCCGCCACCATGTTCCTGCGCGCTCTGGGCATCGCCGTCACCAACGACGACATCTATGAGCTCATCGGTGATTCCGATGTCGTGAAGCGCACCATCGAGCGCGACACCGCCCTCACTCGCGAGGACGCCCTCATCGAGATCTACCGCCGTCTGCGCCCCGGCGAGCCGCCGACCGTCGACGCCTCCCGCAGCCTGCTCGAGGGCCTGCTGTTCAACCCGCAGCGCTACGACCTCGCCCGCGTGGGCCGCTACAAGGTCAACAAGAAGCTCGGCCTTACCACCGAGGAGGAGGTCGCCGTCCTCACCGACGAGGACATCATCGCGACCCTGCGCTACCTGCTGTCCCTGGCCGCCGGTGAGCCCGGTTTCAAGGTCGACGACATCGACCACTTCGGCAACCGTCGCATCCGCACCGTCGGCGAGCTCGTCGCCAACCAGTTCCGCATCGGCATGAGCCGCATGGAGCGCGTCGTCCGCGAGCGCATGAGCTCCCAGGACATCGATGAGATCACTCCCCAGAGCCTCATCAACATCCGCCCGATCGTCGCCTCCATCAAGGAGTTTTTCGGCTCCAGCCAGCTCTCCCAGTTCATGGACCAGTCCAACCCGCTCACGGGCCTTTCGCACAAGCGCACCCTCTCCGCGCTCGGCCCCGGCGGCCTTGCCGGTCACAAGTCCGGCTCCAGCCGCCGCACCAACGTGCCGACGGCCGTCCGCGACGTCCACAACTCGCACTACTCCCGCATGTGCCCGATCGAGACCCCCGAAGGCCCCAACATCGGCCTTATCGGTCGTCTCGCGCTCTATGCGCGCGTGAACGAGTACGGCTTCATTGAGGCTCCGTACCGTCGCGTCGAGAACGGCGTCGCCACCGACCAGATCGACTGGATGACCGCCGATGAGGAAGAAAACCACATCATCGCCCCGGCCAACACCCCGATCGATCCCAAGACCGGCGAGCTCGTGACCGTCGACGCCGATGGCAACCTCGTGCGCCCGCACACCGTCGTCGCCCGTACCCGCGACTTCGACGGCTCCTTCGGTGCCCCCGCCGACGTCCCGGTCGAGGACGTCGACTACATGGACGTCTCCCCGCGTCAGATGCTCTCCGTCGCGGCCACCCTCATTCCGTTCCTCGAGCACGACGACGCCAAGCGTACCCTCATGGGCGCGAACATGCAGCGTCAGGCCGTGCCGCTGGTTCACCCGGTCGCTCCCTACATCGGCACCGGCATGGAGGCCCGCGCCGCCATCGACTCCGGCGAGGTCACCCTGGCCCGTCACGCCGGCGAGGTCATCTACGCCGACGCCGCCAAGATCACGGTGAAGACCGCCGAGGGCATGGACACCTACAAGCTGCCCAAGTACCAGCGCTCCAACCAGTCAACCTGCATCAACCACCGTCCGCTCGTGCGCGTCGGCCAGCAGGTCGTCGAGGGCCAGCCGCTTGCCGACGGTCCTTCGACCGACCACGGCGAACTCGCGCTCGGCCAGAACCTCACCGTGGCCTACATGCCGTGGGAGGGCTTCAACTACGAGGACGGCATCATCGTCTCCGAGCGCCTCGTCTCCGAGGACCTGCTCACCACGATCAACATCTCCCGCTATGAGCTCGACGCCCGCGACACCAAGCTGGGCCCCGAGGAGATCACGCGCGAGATCCCGAACCTGTCCGAGGACATGCTCGCCAACCTCGACGAGGACGGCATCATCCGCATCGGCGCCGAGGTCAAGGCCGGTGACATCCTGGTCGGCAAGGTCTCGCCCAAGGGCGAGAGCGCTCTGACCGCCGAGGAGCGCCTGCTGCGCGCCATCTTCGGCACCAAGGCTCACGATGTCCGCGACACCTCCCTCAAGATGCCCCACGGCGCCGAGGGCCGCGTCATCGACGTCGTCCGCTTCAGCCGCGAGAACGGCGACGACCTCGCCCCGGGCGTCAACGAGCAGGTGCGCGTCTACGTCGCCCAGCGCCGTAAGATCCAGCAGGGCGACAAGATCGCCGGTCGCCACGGCAACAAGGGTGTTATCTGCGAGGTCCTGCCTGTTGAGGACATGCCTTACATGTCCGACGGCACCCCGGTCGACGTCATCCTGAACCCGCTGGGCGTCCCCTCCCGTATGAACGTCGGCCAGCTGCTCGAGTGCCACCTCGGCTGGGCCGCCGCCTGCGGTTGGGACACCGAGTCCGCCGACTCCGACACCTATGTCCCCGGCCCGTTCTTCGTCTCCACGCCCGTCTTCGACGGTGCCCACGAGGACGAGATCGCTGAGGTCATCCGTCGCGCCAACAAGAACATGGTGAACCTGGCCACGGAGCGTTTCGGCGAGCACATGAACCCGGCGTTCGTGACCCAGCTCGACGAGCGCGGCAAGACCGTCCTGTACGACGGCCGCTCCGGTGAGCAGTTCCGCGAGCCCATCACCGTGGGTACGTCCTACATCCTGAAGCTCGGCCACATGGTCGACGACAAGATCCACGCTCGCTCGACGGGCCCCTACAGCCTCGTTACCCAGCAGCCGCTGGGCGGTAAGGCTCAGTTCGGCGGCCAGCGCTTCGGTGAGATGGAGGTCTGGGCGCTCTACGCGTACGGCGCCTCCAACGTGCTTCAGGAGATCCTCACGGTCAAGTCCGACGACACCGTCGGCCGCGTCAAGACCTACGAGGCCATCACCAAGGGCGAGAACGTCCCCATGGCCGGCATCCCCGAGTCCTTCAAGGTTCTCGTCAAGGAGATCCGTTCGCTGGCGCTCGACATCGAGCCGATGAAGGACGCCGAGCCCGAGCTGCCCCAGGCCGCAGTTGCCGCCGAGGACGCCGAGCTCGATGCGAACGACCTGCCCTCCATCGATGAGGCCGACACCTCCGCCGACGCGGCAGATGCCCTCCTCGAGGAGATCGCCGCCACCACCACCGATAAGGAGTAGTTGACTGTGGCAGATTTCGAAGCTACTGATTTTGACTCGGTAAAGATCTCGCTTGCTTCCGCCGACACGATCCGCTCGTGGTCGCGTGGCGAGGTCAAGAAGCCCGAGACCATCAATTACCGTACCCTCAAGCCCGAGAAGGACGGCCTGTTCTGCGAGAAGATCTTCGGTCCCGCCAAGGACTGGGAGTGCTCCTGCGGCAAGTACAAGGGCATCCGTTTCAAGGGCATCGTCTGCGAGCGCTGCGGCGTTGAGGTGACCACGGCCAAGGTGCGCCGCGAGCGCATGGGCCACATCGAGCTGGCGGCCCCCGTCAGCCACATCTGGTACTTCAAGAGCCCGACCTCGTTCCCGATGAGCCGCATGCTCGACATCAAGTCCAAGGACCTCGAGAAGGTTCTGTACTTCGCGAGCTACATCATCACGCATGTCGACTACGAGGCCCGCGAGGCCGACGCCGACGACCTGCGTGAGGAGCTGGCCGCCGATCTCGAGGAGATCGACGCCGAGTGCGCCCGCCAGATCGAGTCCTTGAAGGAGCAGGGTAACCCCGAGAACTTCGATGAGTTCTCCGACGAGGAGCCCCTTACCCCCGAGGAGATCGCCGCCGGCATCGTGGACATCCAGGAGGAGTGCCGCGACGAGAAGGACCTTCGATCCGAGGCTTTCCAGGCATTCATGCAGCTCAACGAGCGCGACCTCATCTCCGATGAGCCGCTGTTCCGCGAGATGAAGCGTTACTACTCCATGTACTTCAAGGGCGACATGGGCGCCGAGGCCGTACGCGACCTCCTCGAGTCCATCGACCTTGAGCAGGAGGCTGCCACCCTCAAGGCCATCATCGCCGACGAGGATTCCCAGAAGCAGAAGCGCGAGAAGGCCGTCAAGCGCCTCGAGGTCGTCGACGCCTTCCTCAAGGGCGGCAACAACCCCGCGAACATGATCCTCGACGTCATCCCCGTCATTCCGCCGGATCTGCGCCCGATGGTCCAGCTCGACGGCGGTCGCTTCGCCGCGTCCGACCTGAACGACCTGTACCGTCGCGTCATCAACCGCAACAACCGCCTCAAGCGCCTGCTCGACCTGGACGCCCCCGCGATCATCGTGAACAACGAGAAGCGCATGCTCCAGGAGGCCGTCGACGCCCTGTTCGACAACGGTCGTCGTGGTCGCCCGGTCTCCGGCCGTGGCGGTCGCCCGCTCAAGTCGCTGGCCGAGGCCCTCAAGGGCAAGCAGGGCCGCTTCCGTCAGAACCTGCTCGGCAAGCGCGTCGACTACTCCGGCCGTTCGGTCATCGTCACCGACCCGAAGCTCAAGCTGCACCAGTGCGGCCTGCCCAAGACCATGGCCCTCGAGCTCTTCCAGCCCTTCGTCATGAAGCGCCTGACCGAGCTCGGCGTCGGCAACATCGACAACATCAAGGGCGCCAAGCGCGCCATCGAGCGTCGCGCCCCGTTCGTGTGGGACGTGCTCGAGGAGGTCATCGACGGCCGTCTGGTGCTGCTCAACCGTGCACCGACGCTGCACCGCCTCTCCATCCAGGCGTTTGAGCCCGTCCTCGTCGAGGGCAAGGCCATCCACCTGCACCCGCTCGTCTGCGCACCCTTCAACGCCGACTTCGACGGCGACCAGATGTCCGTCCACGTGCCTCTGTCCGTCCAGGCTCAGGCCGAGGCCCGCATCCTCATGATGAGCTCCAACAACCTGCGCTCCCCGGCTTCCGGCAAACCCGTGAACATTCCTTCCCAGGACATGATCATCGGCGTGTACTACCTCACCCAGGCACGCGACGGCATGCCCGGCGAGGGTCACGTCTTCGCGAGCTTCGACGACGCCCTGCGCGCCTACGACTGCCGCGCCGAGGCCGGCGTCGACCTGCAGGCCAAGGTCCAGGTCCGCGTTTCTGCCGCCGAGGCCAACGTCGAGCTCGAGGACGGCACGCGCCTGTTCCGCGTCAAGACGGGCAAGAACGAGGTCGAGGACTACGACGTGACCGGCACCAAGACCGCTCGCTTCGAGACCACCATCGGCCGCATCATCTTCAACCGCCAGTGCCTGCCGGCCGACTACGAGTTCATCAACTACAAGATGGTCAAGGGCGACATCGCCAAGCTCGTCTCCGACTGCTGCGATCGCTACCCCGAGGCTGAGGTCGCCCCGATCCTCGACGCCATCAAGTACTCCGGCTTCCACTACGCCACCACCTCCGGCCTTACCATCTCGGTTTGGGACGCTCTCATCCCCGATGACAAGTGGCAGGTGCTCGACCGCGCCCAGAGCAACGTCGACCAGATCAACGCCTACTACGAAGAGGGCTTCCTCAACGAGATGGAGCGCCACATCGAGGTCGTCAACGAGTGGACCGCCGCCACCGACGAGGTCGCTTCCAAGATGCTCGCCATGTTCGACGAGGAGAACCCCATCTACATGATGGCCGACTCCGGCGCCCGTGGCTCCAAGGCCCAGCTGCGTCAGCTCGGCGGCATGCGTGGCCTCATGGCGGACATGTCCGGCGAGACGATCGACCTTCCCATTAAGGCGAACTTCCGCGAGGGCCTGCTCCCGCTCGAGTACTTCATCTCCACCTACGGCGCTCGTAAGGGCCTCGTCGACACCGCGTCCCATACCTCCGACTCCGGCTACCTCACCCGTCGTCTCGTCGACGTGGCGCAGGACGTCATCGTCCGCGAGGAGGACTGCGGCACGACCGAGGGCTGCTCCTACAACCTGATCATCCCTGGCACCGAGGACATCAACGTCGACCTCGTCGGCCGCTGCTTCCTCGACGACGTCGTGGCCGCCGATGGCACCGTCCTGTTCAAGAAGGACGAGTACATCACCTGCGTTGACGACCTCAAGAAGATGATCGACGCCGGCATGAAGAAGGTCGCCCTGCGCGCCCTGCTCACCTGCCGCTCCAAGTACGGCGTCTGCCAGAAGTGCTACGGTTGGGACCTCTCCACCCGTCGTCCGGTCGCCATCGGCACCGCGGTCGGCATCATCGCCGCCCAGTCCATCGGCGAGCCCGGCACCCAGCTCACGATGCGTACGATTCACTCCGGCGGCGTCGCGGGCGTTGCGGACATTACGCAGGGTCTCCCGACCGTTTCCCGTATGTTCGACATCGTCGGCAACGTCAACGAGAAGATCCTCGGTCGCGAGGCCGATCTGGCTCCGTTCTCCGGACACCTGGCCATCAAGCCCGAGAAGTCCGAGTACGTCCTCACCCTCACCGACTCCGATGACCCGAGCCGCATCCTGGACGAGAAGCGCGTCCCCGCCGCCGTTCAGTTTATGCCCGGCATCGAGGACGGTTGCGAGGTTCGCGCCGGCGACCAGATCACCAAGGGCTTCGTGAACTTCCGCAACCTGCGCCAGCTCACGGACATCGAGTCCACCATGCACACGTTCGTCGAGAACGTGAAGGAGGTCTACAACTCCCAGGGCGTCGACCTCAACGACAAGCACATCGAGGTCATGGCTCGCCAGATGCTGCGTCGCGTTCAGATCACCAACCCCGGTGACTCCCGCTACCTGCTCGGCCAGTACGTCGACCGCTACGAGTTTGCCGACGAGGTGGACCGCGTGGCGCGTCTGGGCCTCACCCCGCCTGCCGCCGAGCCCGCGATCCTGGGTACGCTCAAGGTCGCTTCCTCGATCGACTCCTGGCTGTCCTCCGCATCGTTCATCCGTACTGCGGGCGTCCTCACCGAGGCCGCCATCGAGGGCAAGGTCGACCACCTGCTCGACCTCAAGTCCAACGTCATCGTTGGTAAGAAGATCCCGGCTGGTACCGGCCTCAAGCCGTACGCCAAGGCGGGCATGACCTATCGCACCGACGAGGGCTACAAGGGCATCGACGGCCTGAGCTCCCCGCACGCCAAGATCCTGCCCGAGTGGGCTCCGGCCGAGCTCAAGGAGCTCGACGAGGACCTGCCGCAGCAGCTCGACTTCAGCGCCGGCGAGTACGGCGGCGAGGGCGGCCAGTTCACCCGCAACGGCCGTACCATCTCTTCTGAGGATGCCCGCCTGTACCTCTTCGACGACCTCGGCGTGTCGCAGCGCTGGACCAACAAGTTCAGCGAGGTCGGCATCGAGGTTGTCGGCGACCTCGTGGGCAAGTCCGAGGAGGACCTGCTCCGCATCGACGGCATCGGCGCCAAGGCGATTGAGGAACTCCGTGATGGCCTCGAGGAGCACAACCTGCTCTACATCCTCGACAACTCCGAGGACGTCGCCGACGAGGAGGACCTCTCCCAGCTCCTGCAGATGGTGTTTAGCCCGGATGGTCCGGACGACATCCTGCTCGGCACGAGCGCCCCTCGCCATCACCTCGACTCCGATGAGGAGATGATTGGTGCCCCCGCGCAGCCCAAGGACGGCAACGACATCATCAACGAGGACATGGCCTCCCTCGATGAGTTGCTCAACAAGCTCGTCGACACCGATGAGGTGTACCCGGAGGAGCAGGAGGACTAATCTTCCTGCCGGTCTCATGACCTAATGGGCCCGCCTTCCCCGCGAGGGGAGGGCGGGCCTTTTGCATGTGCAATCTGGGGACGGGTGCAAAATTGCACATTGCTGTGCCACGCCGTGCCGCCGGACCATGGCATGTTACCTGTCATGAGGGCCGTCGCTTCCGACACGTGGCCACGAAAGGTAGCACAGCTGGAAAAACTTCAGCGAGTCGCAATGTTTTGTGAGTTGTGCTACCGATTGCGCCCTGCTGCGGGGAACTCGCTCGGGGAGCGGTTCGGCCCTGCAGCGGGCCTCTCGCTCGGGGGCACATCGGCCCTACGCCGGGCCCACCTCGGTATCGTTTTGGCTTGCCGCAGCAGGCCTTAACGCCCAAGCAACGAGCACCACTATCCAACAATGTGGAGACTCTGCGGAATATGCTCAAAAATAGGAAACGCCCGGGCGCGTGGTCTGTTGACCGCCCAGATATGCGCGCGTATCATAGCGAACTGCGTGTTTTGTGGACGGATGCTGACGTCCCTTAATATGCCGTTGCACATGGAATGGAAGCTGGATATTTCGAGAAGGAGTACGCTTTGCCTACTATCAACCAGCTGGTTCGCCAGGGCCGTCGCTCGGTCCCCAAGAAGTCCAAGAACGCCGCTCTCAAGAGCAACTCTCAGAAGCGCGGTGTGTGCACCCGCGTGTTCACCACCTCTCCTAAGAAGCCGAACTCCGCTCTTCGCAAGGTTGCCCGTGTGCGCCTCGTGAACGGCATCGAGGTCACCGCTTATATCCCCGGTGAGGGTCACAACCTGCAGGAGCACTCCATCGTGCTCGTCCGCGGCGGCCGCGTTCGCGACCTGCCCGGTGTGCGTTACCACATCATCCGCGGCTGCTACGACTGCGCCCCGGTTGCCAACCGCAAGCAGGCTCGTTCCCACTACGGCGCCAAGCGCCCGAAGTAGTCTCGCGAGTAGACCCGATCATATTCAGATAGAGGAGATATAACATGCCGCGTCGTGCAGCTAAGAATCACCGCCGCGAGGTTCAGCCTGATGCTGTTTACAACAACCGCCTCGTGACGCAGCTCATCAACAAGGTTCTTCTTGACGGCAAGAAGGCCACTGCTGAGCGCATCGTGTACACCGCCTTCGAGATGGTCGCCGAGAAGACCGGTGAGGACGCCCTCGCCGTCTTCAAGAAGGCCATGGACAACATCAAGCCTACGCTCGAGGTCAAGCCCAAGCGCGTCGGTGGCGCTACCTACCAGGTCCCCATGGAGGTCAACGCCCGTCGTTCCACCCAGCTGGGCATCCGCTGGATGGTCAACTTCTCCCGCGCCCGCAAGGAGAAGACTATGGCCGAGCGTCTCGCCGCCGAGATCATCGACGCCTCCAACGGTGTTGGTGCTTCCGTGAAGAAGCGCGAGGACGTCTTCAAGATGGCCGAGGCCAACCGCGCGTTCTCTCACTACCGCTGGTAATCTCAAGGAAGGAACTGACTCATGGCTAAGCCCAAGTACAAGCTTTCCGAGACTCGTAACATCGGCATCATGGCTCACATCGATGCCGGTAAGACCACCACTACCGAGCGCATCCTGTACTACACCGGCAAGAAGCACAAGATCGGTGAGACCCATGAGGGCGCTGCCACCATGGACTGGATGGTTCAGGAGCAGGAGCGCGGCGTTACCATTCAGTCCGCCGCAACCACGTGCTTCTGGCCCAAGGACGGTAAGAGCTACCGCGTCCAGATCATCGACACCCCCGGCCACGTTGACTTCACCGCTGAGGTTGAGCGCTCTCTGCGCGTTCTCGACGGTGCCGTCGCCGTGTTCGACGCCGTTGCCGGCGTTCAGCCGCAGTCTGAGACCGTGTGGCGTCAGGCTCGCAACTTCAACGTCCCCCGCATCGCGTTCATCAACAAGTATGACCGCGTGGGCGCTGACTTCTTCCACGCCATCGACACCATGAAGGAGCGCCTGAACGCCAACGCCGTTGCCATCCAGGTCCCCATGGGCGCCGAGGACAACTTCTGGGGCGTCATCGACCTCGTCACCATGACTGCTTGGGACTTCAAGCCGGATGACAAGGGCATGACCTACCCCGAGGCCATGGACGAGATCCCGGCCGAGTTTGCCGACGTCGCCGCCGAGAAGCGCGCTGAGCTGCTCGACGCCGCCGCCTCCTACGACGACGACCTCATGATGATGGTCCTCGAGGACGAGGAGATCCCGGTGGACATGCTCAAGGCCGCTATCCGCAAGGGTACGCTCGCCAACGAGCTCAACCCTGTTCTCGTGGGCTCCGCCTACAAGAACAAGGGCGTCCAGGAGCTGCTCGACGCTGTCGTCGACTACCTGCCTTCCCCGCTCGACGTCCCCGCTGTCGAGGGCATCAACCCCAAGACCGGCGAGACCGAGACCCGCGAGGCTTCCGCCGATGAGCCCTTCGCTGCTCTGGCCTTCAAGATCGCTACCGACCCGTTTGTCGGTAAGCTCTCCTTCTTCCGCGTGTACTCCGGTCGCGTCGACGCTGGTTCCTACGTGGTCAACGCCACCAACGGCAACCGCGAGCGCTTCGGCCGCATCCTCGAGATGAACGCGAACGACCGTGTCGATGTTGACGGCGCTTCCGCCGGCGACATCCTCGCCGCCGTGGGCCTCAAGAACACCACTACCGGTGACACCCTGTGCCAGGAGGGCAAGGAGATCATCCTCGAGCAGATCGAGTTCGCCAAGCCCGTTATCGACATCGCCATCGAGCCCAAGACCAAGGCCGAGCAGGACAAGATGTCCATCGCTCTGACCAAGCTCGCCGAGGAGGACCCGACCTTCCAGGTGTCCACCAACCACGAGACCGGCCAGACCATCATCGCCGGCATGGGCGAGCTGCACCTCGAGATCATCGTCGACCGTCTGCTCCGCGAGTTCAAGGTCGAGGCTAACGTCGGTAAGCCGCAGGTCGCCTACCGCGAGGCTCCTGGTCACGACGTCGAGAAGGCTGAGGGCAAGTTCGTCCGTCAGTCCGGCGGCCGCGGTCAGTACGGCCACGCCGTCATCAAGCTCGAGAAGATGGAAGAGGGCTTTGGCTACGAGTTCGTCAACGCCATCGTCGGCGGTGTCGTTCCCAAGGAGTACATCCCGTCCATCGACAAGGGCATTCAGGAGGCGCTGAACACCGGCGTCATCTCCGGCTATCCGGTCGTCGACGTCAAGGTCACCCTGTTTGACGGTTCCTACCACGAGGTCGACTCCTCTGAGGCTGCGTTCAAGATCGCCGGCTCCATGGCCATCAAGGACGCTCTCAAGAAGTCCGACCCGATCCTCCTCGAGCCCTGCATGGCCGTTGAGGTCGAGACCCCCGAGCAGTACATGGGCGACGTCATGGGCAACCTGTCCGGCCGTCGCGGTAAGATCGAGGGCATGGACGACCGTGCTGGCAGCAAGATCATCCGCGCTAAGGTTCCGCTGGGTGAGATGTTCGGTTACGCTACCGACCTTCGCTCCCAGACCCAGGGCCGCGCTTCTTACACCATGCAGTTCGACTCCTATGAGCCGGCTCCCAAGTCCATCGTGGACGAGGTCATGGCCAAGAACGGTACCAACTAAGGTCCCTCGCTCGTACATGTAACACCGCGAGGGTGCCCTCGCTCATCCATTGTTGGAGGTAAAGTTGTCCAGCCAGAAGATCAGGATCCGCCTGAAGGGCTATGATCACGAGGTCGTTGATCAGTCCGCCAAGCTCATCGTCGAGACCGCCCAGAAGACCGGCGCTCGCGTTTCCGGCCCCATTCCGCTGCCGACCGAGCGCAACCTGTACACGGTCATCCGTTCGCCCCACGTGAACAAGGACTCCCGTGAGCAGTTCGAGATGCGCACTCACAAGCGCCTCATCGACATCCTCGACCCGACCCCTGGCACCGTCGATTCCCTCATGCGTCTCGACCTGCCTGCCGGCGTTGACATCGAGATCAAGCTCTAAGGTTCGCCTTTTTCGCTTGATGCGCGTCTAGCGTTTACGTATATGGCCGTCACTCGTATGGGTGGCGGCCATTTTCTACAATTCTTAGAGTCGGTGGAAGATGTATCGCCCTTTGAGGGGCTTAGTTCGATAGGGAAGAGGACCGTATGGTCGATTGGATTATGACGAGGGCCAATGGGGACCGCACCAAGGTCGGGGCGCTCGTTGGCGTTGTGTGCATTACGCTCAACGTGCTGCTCTGTTTGGGAAAGGGCCTGGTTGGCGTGATGTCAGGTTCTGTCTCCATCGTTGCCGATGCCCTCAACAACTTGAGCGACGCAAGCTCCAACATCGTCAGCGTCTTGGGGTTTAAGCTGGCAAGCCGCCCGGCAGACCCCGAGCACCCCTATGGGCATGGCCGCTTTGAGTATCTTTCGGGCCTCGTGGTCGCGGTTCTCGTTCTCATGATCGGCGTCGAGCTCGTCAAATCTTCGGTGGATAAAATCATCCATCCCGCTGATGTCGAGTTTTCTCTCGCGCTCGTTGGCGTGCTCCTTGGCTCCATGGGGATCAAGCAGTGGATGGCCCATCTCAATCGCGCGCTCGGAGAACGTATCAACTCTGAGACGCTTCTTGCCACGGCGCAGGACTCGAAGAACGATGTCCTCGCTACGGGTGCCGTTCTCGCGTGTGCGATCGTCGCGCGAGTGACGGGCGTGAACCTGGATGCCTGGGCGGGCCTTGCGGTTGGCCTATATATCGGCTGGAGTGGCGTTGAGCTCATCCGTGACACCGTGAGCCCGCTGCTTGGCCAGGCGCCCGACCCCGCGCTCGTTTCGCATATCCGGTCAAAGATCATGAGCTATCCGGGCGTTTTGGGAACTCACGACCTGATGGTGCACGACTACGGCCCCGGCCGCCAGTTTGCCAGCGCGCACGTCGAGATGGCAGCCGAGACCGACCCGCTCGAAAGCCATGACACACTCGATAACATCGAGCAGGCGTTTAAGGATGATGACGGCCTGATCGTCACACTTCACTACGACCCCATCGTCACGAACGACCCGCACGTTGTCGACATGCGCAATAGGATTGATGCCATGGCAAAGAGCTTGGATCGGGATGCGAGCATCCACGACCTGCGCTGTGTTCCAGGCCCCACGCATACCAATGTCATATTCGACTGCCTGCATCCCGCAGAGTGTGCCCTTTCACCTGCGGAGTTCAAGCGCAAGCTTGCGTCCCTGGTTGTCGAGGCGTACCCCGACGCCGTTCCCAAGATCACCATGGACGAGGATTACGTGAGCGCCGAGCAGTAGCCATATCATCACGAAGCAAGCGGTAACGAAAAGCGCCCTCTCGCTGAGAGGGCGCTTTGTGCATAGGGTCGTTCGAATGTGGCGGAGCGAGTGCGGTGGCTCGAGTGCGGCTTGCGCATGCGGCATTTCAAGTGCGGCGACGGGAGTGCGGCGACGGGAGTGCGACGACGCAAGTGCGGCTTGCGCATGCAACGGCGTGAGTACATTCGTCGGGTGATTAGAGGTTCTTTTGCATCCAGGCGATGATGTCGTTCGATTCGTAGAGCGGCTTGCCGTCTATGAACAGACAGGGCACCTGTCGCTTGCCTCCAACGCGCACGAGGGTTTCCAGCGCCTCCGGATCCCGCGAGATGTCCTTGAGCGGGATCTCGATGTTGCTGCGGTCAAGATAGTTCAAAACCTTGATGCAGAAGGGGCAGGTGGGTCGTATGTAGAGTGCCAGGTCGTGGTCGGTCGCCATGTCGGTCTCCTTGCCTAGATATGCTGTCTAACGAATAGCTTATACCCAATTGCGAGGGGTCATGAACGAACGGAGCCCTTTCCGTTGGGGACACGCCGCCCCGCCTTGCCGGAGATGTAGTCGAGGTCGATAGCCCAAACGGCGGTCGCGGGCATCTCCCACTCGATGGCGGCGCCGATCTTGTCGCGATGCTCAGGGCAATACTTGAGGCACAGCTCGGCGAGCGCCCGACGCACGAGCGCAGGCTCCTCGACGCGTCGCACGGTGCCCGTGGCAATCACACTGGCATACCGTGTGGTGAAGAATCCGGGCTCGCCGTTTTCCTCAATGTAGACGGGCTCCATGTCCATTGCGACGGTCACGCAGACACGCGGGTCACGCTCCCAGTTTGTGGTCTTCTGACCGCCCGCGGTGCCCGTGTGGATGAGCAGGGTATCGTCATCGAGGACATACGAGAGGGGAGTGGCGTAGGGGTGCCCGTCCTCATCGACGGTGGCGACGACGCAGTACTCGCCCAGGCGCAGGATGTCGCGGGCCTCGTCTTCGCTGATAGCGCGCTTGGGCAGTTGTGTCATAGGCTGATGCATGGGAGATCCTTTCGATAGAACGTATGGGTTCAAGGGTTGCGGTCGTGGTCGGTTGGGGGACGAGGCCGTATGCCTGCCAGAAAAACCTCAGCCGTTGGTCAGAAGCGCGTTATGCGGGTCGCTCGGCGTTTGGGCTGAGGTCGGGCCGCACGAGGTCGCGCCGCATGATGAGGACATCGCACTTGCCCTCAGGATAGAGAACATCCACGGACTGCGTGCGAACGGGTGTGAGCCCGCATTTCTCCATCACGCGGTGCGACTGGGCGTTGTCGAGGAAGTGGTCGGCATAGATGGCACGGGCGCCCAGGGAGTCCCGAGCGTGCTCGATGAGGCGTTCAAGGGCCTCGGCGGCATAGCCACAGCCCCAATACGGGACGCCTATCCAGTACCCGACGGAGTACTCGTTATCCGCTTCGAGGTAATCGCAGGCATCGCGCGTCAAGAGGCCAATCGCTCCGATGAGCTCTCCGCTGCCCAGCAGCGTGATGGCATATTGTTCCGGGCCGCGCAGGACGTTGCGCAGGATGTCGAGGCTCTGCTCCTCGCTCTCATGCGGAGGCCACCCGGCGGCGGTGCCCACGCGCGGGTCGCGAGCGAGGGCGTAGAGCGCCGGGGCGTCTGTGTCGAGCCAGGGACGCAGGACGAGGCGTGTGGTGAGGAGCTCCATGGGTCGTGCCTTTCCGAGTTGGGACGTGGGCAGCAGTGGGCCGCGAGAAAAACGTCTAGCGCATTTTGCGGGCGACGATGGTGAACATGAGGGGGATGTGGGGAAGCCCCGCTGGCATGCGCCACGACTCGTCTTCGGAGTGGAATTCGAGCATGGGGAGCGACTGCCACTCCGCCACCTCATCTTCGCAGAGGGCCTCAATCGAAAGGCCGGCTGCGGTGAGCGCCTCGACGATTTCCTGGAAGTCGTGCGTCCAGTTGTGATTTTTGGTGTGGGCGAGCTTCTGTGCCACATGATCGTTGTTGGGGTCGGTCACATAGGTGACGTCCATGTCGTAGGAGCTGAGCGAACCCGACTTGTAGTCGCCGATGACCTCGGTGCCGGCAAAACCGAGCGCGGCGAGAAGCGGATGGTCGTCTCGAATCATGAAGACCCCGCCGGGGGCGAGCAGCCTCTCAATGGAGTGGGCCCATTCGGTGAGCTCAGGCAGCCAGGTGATAGTCCCGGCGCTCGTGACTATCGCGTTGAACGTGCCAAGGTGCGCCTCGAGCTCGGGGACATCGGCGGCGAAACGTGCGTCCCCCTCGACATACGTGACGGCGACGCCCGCCTTATTCGCAAGGTCACGTGCGTGTGCGAGCGCAGTGGGAGAGAAGTCGAGCCCCCAAGTCTCGCCAGCGCCCAAGCGCGGCCAGCAGAGGGTGTCGGTGCCAATGTGGCACTGGAGGTGCAGGAGCTTGAGGTCCGCGAGAGAGCCGTTTGGCAGATGGGGTCGTAGCGCCTCGAGGTCGCGCTGGGCAACACCGGTGATGGCGGTGGGGTCGGTGACAAGCTGGCTCAGGTCGCCGTAGCCACCGTTGGCATGCACCTCGGCGCGATCGTTCCAGCTGGAACGGTTGTCTAAAATCGCCGAAGCGGTATTTTGCGCGCTCATGCATGAATCGGGACTTAGTGTAGGTGCCATCAATGTTCTCCATGTTCCTATACGGTTGAGCCGAGCTGACGTTTACAGTGCCTTCGGTCCGCATCATCAGCGTCAAGAATAGCTTACTTTCAGCAAATTTCTGACGCTCGTGAGGCGGACTGGGAGGCATCAGGAGGGCTTGCGTTGTCGTGGCTCCACCCTCTGATCAGTGCGATTCGAAGATCGTTCTGGGCAGACTGAAACTCACGCGCGGTAGGGAGGTCGATGTGCAAAAAAGCGGCAATGGAATTCATGGCGCGATGGAATTCAAGTTGCTGCGCAAAGTGCAACCCGGTGATTGTTCTCAGCGAAATGCCCAGCATTCCAAGGATTGCGGAACGATCGGCGTCGTGGGAGCGCCGCTTGAGTTTGGAGTGCTCATCGCCGTCATACTCGATACCGACGTTTTTGTTTGGAGCGAAGATATCAATTTCAAGGTGGTTTGAGCTGGTCACCGGCTTGAGCTCTCTGGGAATAGCGATGCGATGATTAAGCTCGATATGACGATATCCGAGTCCGCCTTTGGATTTGGGCAGGACGATCGCAAGCGCAAGTGCCGTTTCCATGGGGGACCGCGAGCCGTCTCGCACGAATGCGAGCGCATGCCTCGCGCGTTTGGCGCCAGGAATGTGGGGGTGGGCATCGAGTGCGGCGTGAATGCGCCTGGTGTTTGTGAAGGGGCGGCGATCGCGATAGCCGGCTTTGGGCTCGGACGGATCGAGTTCGTATCGTCCGCAAAGCTCGTAGCCGTATTTGATGAGCTCGAGCGGCTCCATCCATGTTGCGGCTTGGATGAAGCTGAGTGCTCCACCAACGGCGAACAGGCCGGGAGCTATATGTATGAGCTCTTCGGAACTGCGCAAGATTGTAAGTACGTGGCACTTGAAGTGGGTGGAGCTTGTGCGGTCCTGGGGTGCTGGGACGACGATGTCAATCCGTGCGTCGTCTTTGAGGGGTACGCCGGAATTTTTGAGACAGGTTCGAATTCGAGCCGCGATGTTTCTCGCATGCGTCCCCGACTGCGAGATTCCATATGGGTCGATGGGGCTGGTCAGCGCGCTGCGGGCGACGGCTTGACGATCGCGGGCGTGAAGCACGAGATAGGCGGTCTTGTGTGAAAGAACGACGGGTGTATCCATGGGCTCCCTCCGGGTTCGCGATGCCATCAAGCGGGTGAAGAATAGGATACCCAGCTGTTGGTGAACGTATCAGGTGTCCTGTTGCGCGTGACGGGTGCGTTCCCTGGATCGAACTTCGACCACTTGCCCACACAGATGCCTCACTGCACATGACGGGCACACGCCCGTGGCTGCCAAAAAACGGCGACGGCTACAAAACGTCTACTGCTGTCAAAAAGTCCGCCTCACAAGCGTCGATATTTCCTAACTGGAGCGTTTCACATTGCGCTGGTGAGGCGGACTGCGGCGGGATGGGCGAGCTGCAACGGGATGGGCGGGCTGCAACGGGATGGGCATCCCGCAAAGCCGCAAAAAGCGCCGCTGACCGTCATGTGGTCAGCGGCGCTTCTCTATCATGGGTGCCAATTACTCCCGACGCCAGCACCAGGTGGAAAAGGCTGGCAGAGGTTGGCCGAGGCTGGGCGGAGGTTAGCCGAAGTAGGCCACACCGCTCTCGAACAGCGGCATGAACTTCTGCCCGGGGACGTTCTTGTAGAGGCCGTCGCCGCGGCGCTCCACGTGGCCCATCTTGCCGAACACGCGGCCATCGGGGCTGGTGATGCCCTCGATGCACGCGACGGAGCCGTTGGGGTTCACGTCGAGGTCCATGGACGGCATGCCGGCCACGTCGACGTACTGCGTGGCGATCTGGCCGCCGGCGCGGAGCTGCCCCAGCACCTCGTCGTTCGCGACGAAGCGGCCTTCGCCGTGGGAGATGGCCACGGTGTAGAGCTCATCCGGGTTGCACTGGGTGAGCCACGGCGACAGGTCACTGCAGATGCGGGTGCGGACCAAGCGGCTCTGGTGACGTCCGATCTCGTTGAAGGTGAGCGTGGGTGCGTCCGCGGTGGCGTCGACGATGTCGCCGTAGGGCACGAGGCCGAGCTTGACGAGCGCCTGGAAACCGTTGCAGATGCCGAGCATCAGACCGTCGCGGGCCTGCAGCAGGTCGCGCACGGCCTCGGTGACCTCGGGCGCGCGGAAGAACGCGGTGATGAACTTGGCGGAGCCGTCGGGCTCGTCGCCGCCGGAGAAGCCGCCGGGGATCATGACGATCTGGGACTCGCGGATGCGGCGGGCGAGCTCACGGGTGGACTCGGCGACGTTCTCGGGCGTGAGGTTGTTGATTACGAAGACGTCGGCCTCGGCGCCGGCGGCGGTAAAGGCGCGAGCGGAGTCGAACTCGCAGTTGTTGCCCGGGAAGACCGGGATGATCACGCGGGGTTTGGCGATCTTGAGGCCGCCGTAGGTCGCACGGATGCGGCCCTCCTCCTCGCAGCGGTAACGCTCCTCGGGCACGAGCTCCTCGGGGGCGTCGACGTCGTCGGCGGCGCTGCGGTAGGGGAACACCCCCTCGAGCGCGCTCGCCCAAGCCTCCTGCAGCTCAGCGAGATCGAGCGTCTCGTCATAGGCAGTGAGCTCGTATGCCTCGGTGGTGGAGCCGAGCTCGACGACGGTCACGCCGTCGACGTTGGGCAGCTCGGCGCCCTCGGCGAGCTCCACAATGAAGCAGCCGTAGGAGTGGTCGAACAGGTCGCGCGTGTCTGCCTCGTAGTAGGCCTCGGACACCGTGAAGCCCATGCGGTTGCCGATGCACGCCTTGAACAGGACCTCGGCCAGGCCGCCGAAGCCGGCGGTGGAGACGGAGAGCGCGGAGCCCTCGCGCACGAGGCCCTCGACGGCGCCAAACGCGGCGAGCAGCGAGTTGGTCTCGGGCAGCAGGTCGTCGACCTGGTAGGTGGGCTGGATCAGCGCGACGCGATGGCCCGCGCCCTTGAACTCGGGGGACACCACATGGGCGAGCTTGTCCACAGCCACGGCGAAGGAGACGAGCGTCGGCGGGACGTCGAGGTCCTCGAAGGAGCCGCTCATGGAGTCCTTGCCGCCGATGGCGCCAACGCCGAGCTCGACCTGGGCCATGAGAGCGCCCAGCACAGCGGCCATGGGCTTGCCCCAGCGTTCGGGCACGTCGCGCAGGCGCTCGAAGTACTCCTGGAAGGAGAGATAGGTGCGCGTGTGGTCAAAGCCGGTGGCCACGAGGCGCGAGACGCTCTCCACCACGGAGAGGTACGCGCCGCGGTACTGGTCGGCTTCCATGATGTAGGGGTTAAAGCCCCAGGCCATGCCGGAGACCGTGGTGGTCTCGCCGTCGACCGGGAACTTGGCGACCATGGCCTGGCTCGGGGTGAGCTGACGCTCGCCGCCGAAGGGCATGAGCACGGTCGCGGCGCCGATGGTGGAGTCGAAGCGCTCGGAGAGGCCCTTGTTGGAGCACACGTTGAGGTCGCTGACGAGCTCGGTCATGGCATCGCGGAAGGAGTCGCAGGTCTCGGCGCCTGGCACCATGGGAACGGTGCTCTCGTAGATGCCCTCGAGCGTGCCGAACTCCTCGAGCGCGGCCTCGGCCAGCTCGCTCTCGGGGTTGATGGGGGCGATGCCCTGCGCCACGACGTGGACGTCCTGGAACTTGGGTGCGCCGTTGGAGTTGAGGAAGTCGCGGGAGAGGTCGACGATGGCGTCACCCTGCCACGCCATGCGGACGCGGGGCTCGTGCGTGACCTCGGCGATCACGGTTGCCTCGAGGTTCTCCTCGGCGGCGTAACCCATGAACTCCTCGACGTCGCCCTCGGCCACAGCCACGGCCATGCGCTCCTGGGACTCGGAGATGGCGAGCTCGGTGCCGTCGAGGCCGTCGTACTTCTTCGTGACCATGTCGAGGTCGATGTAGAGGCCGTCGGCCAGCTCGCCCACGGCGACGGAGACGCCTCCCGCGCCGAAGTCGTTGCAGCGCTTGATGAGGCGGCAGGCGTCGCCACGGCGGAAGAGGCGCTGCAGCTTGCGCTCCATGGGGGCGTTGCCCTTCTGGACCTCGGCGCCGTCCTTCTCGATGGACTCGACGTTGTGGGCCTTGGAGGAGCCGGTGGCGCCGCCGATGCCGTCACGGCCGGTGCGGCCGCCGAGCAGGATGATCTTGTCGCCGGGCTGCGGCTCCTCGCGGCGGACGTGGCTCGCGGGCGTGGCGCCCACCACGGCGCCGACCTCCATGCGCTTGGCCATGTACCCGGGGTGATAGAGCTCGGAGACCTGGCCGGTGGCGAGGCCGATCTGGTTGCCGTAGGAGGAGTAGCCGGCGGCGGCGGTGGTGACGAGCTTGCGCTGCGGGAGCTTGCCGGCGATGGTCTCGTTCACGGGGACGGTCGGGTCGGCCGCGCCGGTGACGCGCATGGCCTGGTAGACGTAGCTGCGGCCGGAGAGCGGGTCGCGGATGGCGCCGCCCACGCAGGTGGCTGCGCCGCCGAAGGGCTCGATCTCGGTGGGGTGGTTGTGGGTCTCGTTCTTGAAGAGGAACAGCCAGTCCTGGTCCTCGCCGTCGACGTCCACGGTCACGCGCACGGTGCAGGCGTTGATCTCCTCGGATTCGTCGAGGTTGGTGAGGATGCCCTGGGACTTGAGCCACTTGGCGCCGATGGTGCCCATGTCCATGAGGCAGACGGGCTTCTCGTCGCGGCCGAGCTGCGAGCGCATCTCCATGTAGCGGTTGAACGCGGCCTCGACGGCGGCGTCGTCAATCTGGATGTTCTCGAGGTTGGTGCCGAAGGTGGTGTGACGGCAGTGGTCGGACCAGTAGGTGTCGATCACGCGAATCTCGGTGATGGTGGGGTCGCGGTCCTCGTCCTTGAAGTACTGCTGGCAAAACGCGATGTCGGCCTCGTCCATGGCCAGCCCACGATCGGCGATGAAGGCGGCCAGCGCCGCCTCGTCCATCGTGCGGAAGCCGTCGATGACCTCGACGGGCTCGGGGTCGGGGATATCCTGCGTGAGGGTTTTAGGCAGCTCGAGCGTGGCGAGACGGGACTCGACGGGGTTGACCACGTAGCCCTTGATGGCGGCGAGGTCGTCATCGGAGAGCTCGCCGGAGAGCAGGTAGACCTTGGCGCAGCGCACGGTGGGGCGCTCGCCTTGAGAGATGAGCTGGACGCACTCGGCGGCGGAGGCGGCGCGCTGGTCAAACTGACCGGGCAGGGCCTCGACGGCAAAGAGAGCCTCAGCCCCGCTCGGGACCTCATCGTAGACGGTGTCGACCTGCGGCTCGGAGAACACCGTGGGCACGCAGCGCGCGAACAGCTCCTCGTCGATGCCTTCGACGTCGTAGCGGTTGATGATGCGCAAGGCCGTGAGGGCCTCGATGCCCAAGATGTCGCGCAGCTCGCCCAGCAACTGCTTTGCCTCGACGTCGAACCCGGGTTTCTTCTCTACGTACACGCGAGAGACCATTGAGTCCTGCCCTTCTTTCGAAAACGGGTTGGGCCACCTGGCGGCGGCCGGCGCTCGCGGAGCCGGGTGCGGCCCCGTCGCACCGCCTTTAACCAAGCGGTTTACTAACCCTTCAATAATACGCCACGCGATTCGTTTGACGCTGCGAACCATCAGGCAATTTGCCGACGGGGTTAAAACGACATAACGAGCGCGGGCGTCCACGACTTCACACATTCATAACCAGTGTTTTTCGTTGCGTGTGCGGGCTTGGCGGTCCCCGCCGCCGTGTTGGGCCTCATGGGCAGGTCCATGCGCGCGTACGGCATGGCGGCGTCGTGCCTGATGGTGTTGCTGCTGTTCGCCGGCAACCCGCGGGGCCTTGTTGCCTTTGCCGTTTTCCTCGCCATCGCCTCCGGCTGCGCCTACGCGATGCATCGCAGTTGGTGTGCGCCCGGTGGCGTCAAGAGCCTCGCGGTGTACCGCGCCTCCCTCGTGCTCACCGTCGCCCCGCTGGTGATGTACAAGGTCGGCGCGGTGTTCGATCAAGACCTGCTTGGGTTCATCGGCATCTCCTACATCACCTTCAAGGCCGTCCAGGTTCTCATCGAGATGCGCGACGGTCTCATCGAACGCATCGCCCCTCTGGACTACCTCTACTTCCTGACGTTTTTCGCGACGTTCACCTCCGGCCCCATCGACCGGTCGCGTCGGTTTGAGGGAGACATCGCGCAGCCGCGTCCACGCTCGGCCTACGCCGACCTGCTCACGCGCGGCCTGATGATGATGGCCGTCGGCGCCGTGATGCAGCTCGTCCTCGCCACGATCGCCCGGGGGTTCTACGACGCGAGCTGTGCGCCTGCCGGAACGCTCACGGTCGATGCGCTCGGGCTGCCCGGGCCTTTTCGCGAGGTGCTCAAGGCCTACGGGTACGCGGCGTATCTCTTTTTCGACTTCGCGGGGTATTCGCTCATGGCGATGGGCGTGAGCCGTTGCTTTTGCATCGAGACGCCGGCGAACTTCCGCGCCCCGTTTATCGCCACCGACATCAAGGATTTCTGGAATCGGTGGCACATCACGCTCTCGACGTGGCTGCGCGACTTCGTCTTCATGCGGTTCGTCCGCATGGCGACCAAGCGCAAGCTGTTCGCCAATCGCCTGCATACGGCGTGCGCCGCCTACATGGTCGACATGGTGCTCATGGGCGCCTGGCACGGGCTGACCGTCGACTATCTGGCGTACGGCGCGTATCACGGGCTGCTGCTCGCGGGTACCGAGGTGTACCAAAAGCGCAGCTCATTTCATAAGAAGCATCGCGGCTGCGGCTGGTACAAGGTCTTGACCTGGTTTGTCACGCTGCAGTTCGTGGTCTTTGGCTTCGCCCTGTTCTCGGGGCAGGTGTCGGGTCTGGTGGTAAGCGCCCTCGGTGCACGGTAGGAGAGGGCGGTTGCATGGCGCGCGTACGCCGGGTTGGCGGTGCGCAAGGTTTTGGTTTGGTGCCTTCGGGTGCCGCAAGAGAAAGGTACATCAATGGCTGTGGATATCGAAACGATCGAGGCGCAGGTACTCGACATGCTCGAGGAGATCTGCGACGACGAGGCGGTGCGCGAGGAGCGCGATGTCGACTTGTTCACTGCGGGCCTGCTTGACTCTCTCGCCGCCATCGAGGTGCTCGTGGGCATCGAGGAGCGGTTTGGCGTGGAGATCGCGCCCACCGCGGTGGAGCGCAAAGAGATGAACAGCGTGAACAAGATTATCGAGCAGATCGCGGCGCGCCTGTGATCGCGCTGTTCGAGCGCATCCGCGCGTGGTTCTTTTCGGATTCGACGAGTGCCGCCCTCGCGTGGTGCGCGGCAGTTGTGGCGTGCGTCGGCGTGCTGGCGTGGTTTTTCGTCTGCTCGCCGTACGGGGCGCCTGCGGCTCCCGTGTACGCCGAGTTCTAGAGCCGCCTGCCCGCGCCACCTCGCCCTTGTGTGCCGCTCGCCCATCGGCACCGTGCCGTCGGCACCGGGGCGGCGCGCGCGGGCCGTTGACGCCGGGGCGCGCGACATGCGACGGGTGATGAGAGGAGACACATTGAAAAAACACTTGGCCGCGATCGCCGCGGCGCTTGTCTTGTGCGGCGCGATGCTCGCCGCCCTTGCGCTCGCCGGGGGCGTGAGACATGTTCCGGCAAAGGACCTGCGTTCGGCATATCCCAGCTACGAGGAGGTGTCGAGTTGGGATTTCATGGCCGGCCAGTACGACGCACTGCGGGATGCGGGGGCCTCGCCCCAGCTCGTCTTCGGTTCGTCGGAGCTCAAGGGCGCGCCGGCGGGCCCCGCGCATCCGTCGCGCCTCTTTGCCGACGGCCGGTTTGGGAGCACGTCCGTCATCGCGGGGCGCGCGGGCGTGAACGACCTGTGGCAGGCCATCGAGCTGGGGGCGTTTGCCCCTCATATGCCCCAGGCTCGCCGGCGCGCCGTGATATTCGTGAGCATGCAGTGGTTCATGTGCTATCGCGATCCCGCGAGCACGTTCCCGGCCGTGTTCTCCCAGGGTGCCTACGACGCCTTCATGGCCAACCCTCAGATCTCAGAGACGACCAAGGAGCGCGTGGTGCAGCGCGTCCGTGCGTATGGCGTCTGGTGCGCGGGGGAGGGCGAGGCCTCGGCCGAGGGGCTGGTGCGAGCCGTCGACCGTGCGGCGTCGGACTTCGCGGCGGACGCGCGTCTTGCGCATGAGCTGCGTACGCGCGATGCGGCCGCGGGCGGTGCAGCCGCGGGCGATGCAGCCGCGGGCGATGGCGTCCAGGTGGCGCAGCCCGGGGCGGATGGCTCGTCTCCCGACTGGCCCGCGTTGATTGAGGACGGACGCGCGCGGGCGTCCAAGGCGTCGGCGGGAAACGAATACGGGTTTTACGACTCCTGGTACCGCGAGAAGTTCTCTGCCTGGCTTGAAGGGGCGCAACGCGCTTGGCATGTGCAGGACGGGGTGTACTTCAGCCAGCAGGAGTTCGAGGACCTGGAGCTGATGCTCGACGTCTGTCGCGAGGCCGGCATCGAGCCGCTCATCGTCATACAGCCCGTCAAGGGCAGGGCCTACGACCAGACGATCTACACGCACGAGGTGCGCGAGGCGTACTACACCACGGTCCGGGCCGTGTGCGACCGGGCGGGTGTCGAGGTGGCAGATTTCTCGTCGTACGAGTACGACCCGCTGTTCTTGCGCGACTATTCCCACCCCTCCGCGTACGGCAGCGCCCTGTATTCTCAGGCGCTGTACGATTTCTGGACGAAATAGGCGCCCACGCCGGCGATTTCGTTGAAGGTCGGCGGTGGGTTTGGGTATAAGAGGCGGATACGTGTGCGGCATCGCCAAAGACGCGGCGCCGCAGTCTTCGAAAGGCACTTATGCTCGATCAGCAAACCCGTCGCACCGCCTCCCTCATCGCATTTGGCGTTTGCCTGTATGCCGCCGTCATGCATCTGGACGTGGTGATACACGCCATCTCATCCGTGATCGACATCCTGTTTCCCGTCCTGCTCGGCCTGGGTTTCGCGTTCGTGCTCAACGTCCCCGTCTCAGGGCTGGAGCGACTGCTCCGCCGCGCGGCGGACCATCTGCCTGAGGGCAAGCGACCGGGGCAGGGGGCCATCACCATGGCGAGCATCGTGATCGTCTTGGTGCTCATCGCCGGCGTGGCGGTGCTCGCGGTCACCATGCTCGTGCCGCAGCTCGTGGCGTCGGCGCAGACGATCGCCCCGCTGCTTGCCGAGCGCCTGCCCGAGATCGAGCGCGGCCTTGCCGAGAACGGCGTCGATGTCGATAAACTCGCCAAGATGTTTCAAGCCCCGGGCGGCTCCGCCACCGCGGGATCCGCCACGGGTACGCAGGGGCTTTTGAGCCTCGGCATCGGGTCCATCGCCACCTCGGTCTTCGCCGCGGCGCGCTCGACCGTCTCGGTCATGTCGAGCTGCGTGTTCGCCTTCGTCATCGCCGTGTATGTCCTCGCCAGCAAGCGCACGCTGGGGCGCCAGGTGAATCGCGTCTTGGATGCGCATCTCAAGCCGCGTCACGTGTCGCGCATCCGCCACGTGGCTGCCCTGGCAACCGATACGTACTCGAAGTTCCTCTCGGGACAGTGCCTCGAGGCGTGCATCCTGGGCATCCTCATCTTCTTCGCGTTTAGCGTCGTGGGCCTTCCGTATGCAGGGCTCATCGGCTTTCTCACCGCCCTGTTCGCCTTCGTGCCCTACGTGGGCGCCTTCGCCTCGTGCGCCATCGGCGCGTTCCTCACGCTGTTGGCGTCCCCCGAGCACGCGCTGTTGTGCGTGATCGTGTACCTGGTCGTTCAGTTTATCGAGAATCAGTTCATCTACCCGCACGTGGTCGGTTCGTCGGTGGGGCTTTCCGCCCTGTGGACGCTCATCGCGGCGCTGGTGGGAGGAAAGCTCTTCGGCATCGTGGGCATCGTGTTTTTCATCCCCATCGTCGCGGTGCTCTATGAGCTGTTCCGCCAGTGGACCTGGGCCCGTCTCGCCGAGCGCGAAGCGGCCGCTGCCGCAGCGGACGATGAGGGGGTGCGCGAATGATCGAGATTTGCGACATCACGAAGACGTATCGCACCGGCGACCTCATCCAACGTGCGCTGGATGGCGTGTCGGTGACCTTCCGCGACAATGAGTTCGTGGCGGTGCTCGGCCCTTCCGGCTCCGGCAAGACCACGTTCTTGAACATCTTGGGTGGCTTCGACCACGCCGACTCGGGCGACATCGTGGTGAACGGCACCTCGACGCGCGACTATGGCGATGCGGAGTGGGACACCTACCGCAATCACCGTGTGGGCTTCATCTTCCAGAGCTACAACCTCATCCCGCATCAGACGGTCCTCGCCAACGTGGAGCTCGCCCTCACGTTGGCCGGCGTCGACCGAGCCGAGCGCACGCGCCGCGCTCGTGCGGCGCTCGAGCGCGTGGGGCTCGGGGCGCACATCAACAAAAAGCCGGCTCAGCTCTCGGGCGGGCAGATGCAGCGCGTGGCGATTGCTCGCGCCCTGGTGAACGATCCCGAGATCGTGCTCGCCGACGAGCCCACGGGCGCGCTGGACACCGAGACGGGCATCCAGGTGATGGACCTGCTTGCGGAGGTGGCGCGCGAGCGGCTTGTGATCATGGTCACGCACAACCCGCAGCTCGCCGAGGACTACGCCACGCGCATCGTGCGCATCCGCGACGGCCGCATTGTGGGCGACACCGATCCCATCGGCGCCCGTGGCACTGCAGATGGCTCCGCGGGGAAGATGCCCGCCGATGCGCACGCTGCTGCCGCCCGCGCCGCGTCGTCTGCGTCCGATCGCGCGACACCGGAGGACACACGCGGCTCGTCGTTCGCGCGAACGGCACCGCGTTCCTCCATGAGCCTGCTCACGGCGCTCTCGCTGTCGTTCAACAACCTCATGACCAAGAAGGGCCGCACCATCATGACGGCCTTCGCCGGGTCGATCGGCATCATGGGCATCGCGGCGATCCTTGCGCTGTCGAACGGCGTGAACGGCTATATCGCCAAGGTGGAGCAGGATACGCTGTCGAGCTATCCGCTCACCATCGCCCGCCAAAGCTATGACCTCACGAGCATGATGACGGGCGATGCGGATGCCGGCGCGGGGGAGCCCGGCGACGCCGCGGCCGCGCCTGCGGACGCCGCCTCTGAGAAGGGTGCCGTCCAGCCTGAGCCCGGCGATGCGATCCCCGTCTTCACCATGCTCTCCGATATGTTCGCGAGCGTGAAGTCAAACGACATGACGAGCTTCAAGGCGTTTTTGGACAAGGGCGCCAAGGAACTCGACGGCGAGGTCTCGGCCATCCAATACGACTACGGCATCACGCCGCTCGTGTACCGTCAAGACGGCGACGGCGCGCCGGTCAAACTCTCGCCCAACGCGATGTCGACGGCGATGTCGGGAGGAGCGAGCTCCGCGGCGATGGCGGGGACGATGGTGGGCGGCACCACCGCCTTCAACGAGATGATCGACAACCCCGAGCTGCTTGAGGAGCAATACGACGTGGTGGCCGGGCACTGGGCGACCAAGCCCAATGAATGCGTTTTGGTCCTCTCGTCGCGGGGCAAGATCTCCGATTTCACTCTATATAGCCTGGGCGTGCTCGACCCCGCGGAGCTCGACCGCATGGTCGAGGGGACGATGAGCGGCGCGGGGGAGATCTACGTGCCCGAGGCGGATGTGGATTTCACCTACGAGGATGCCCTCCAGACGAGCTTCAAAGTGCTCGCCGCCTCCGATTTTTACCGGAAGAACGACGAGACGGGCGGCTGGACGGATATGTCCGACGATGCCTCGTTTATCGAGCAGCAGGTCGAGCACGGTATCGACCTCAAGATCGTGGGCGTTGTGCAGCCGAGCCCGACGGCGAAATCGGCGGCGCTGTCGCAGGGCATCGCCTACACGCACGGCCTCACCGAGGAGCTCATGAAGCGCGCGGCGGACTCGGAGATCGTGCGGCAGCAGCTCGCAGACCCTGAGGTGGACGTGTTCACCGGCAAGCCCTTCGCCACCTTGCAGGAGGAGGCAAAACGCGGCGTTGACCTGGGGAGTTTGTTTACGGTCGACGGCGCCGCCCTCAAGTCGGCTTTCAAGATCGACGAGAAGGTACTGGGCGAGGGGTTCGACTTGTCCGGGTTCGACCTTTCGGGGTTCGATTTGGGTTCGGTGCCCATCGACCTCTCCGGCGTGCTCGACTCGATTGACATGGACGCCATCCTGTCCAACCCTCCGCAACCCAACTTCTCCGATATCTGGGGCGACCTTAAGGACGGTGAGGTGATCTCCCGCGATCAGCTGAACGCATCCTTCGCGGCAGCGCAGGCATACGCGGAAGGCTTCGGGGAGTGGCTTACAGATCATAGGTTGAGCCTCAAGCCAAATGACCCGGACTTCGCGTCAAAGCTCGTGGCCGCCCTCGCCGAGTACTCTAAGACCCCCGAGGCTCAGACGCAGCTCGCCATCATTGCGAAAAACGCCGGGGAGCCGGTTGCCGAGCGCTTGCAGGAGGCCATGACCTCGTATGTGCGCGACGATTTGGCGCCGTACATGACGCAGGCGTTCGCCGCTGTGCTCGAGCAGGCGGGCACGCGCATCGGTGACGCGGTCGCCTCGCAGCTGCAGGCGGGCTTGGGTCAGGCGATGGGGCGCATGGCGGAGCAGATGACGCCTCAGCTCGCCGCCAACCTGCAACGCGCGTTCACGGTCGACGGCAAGGCGTTTGCCGGTGCCATCCATTTCAACATGGATGCCGAGGACCTGGCGTCCCTCATGGCCAGCTACGCCAACGCCAACAAGCTCACCTTCGACAACAACCTCGCCACGCTCGGCTATGCCGACGCGCAAGATCCGCAGGCGGTCAGCATCTATCCGGTCGATTTTGAGGCGAAAGAGGACGTCCTTGGCGTGATCGACCGATACAACGAGGAAATGCGCGAGGAGGGGGCCGACGACAAGGTCATCGTCTACACCGATTACATGGGCGTGCTCATGGGCAGCGTCACGAGCATCGTGAACATGATCTCGCTCGTGCTCATCGCCTTCGTGAGCATCTCGCTCGTGGTGAGCTCGATCATGATCGGCATCATCACCTATATCAGTGTGCTCGAGCGCAAGAAGGAGATCGGCATCCTGCGCGCGATGGGCGCCTCCAAGCGCAACATCGCCAACGTGTTCAACGCCGAGACCTTCATTGAGGGCCTCATCGCGGGCGTGCTCGCGATCGCGGTGGTGGTGGGGATTTCGTTCCCCGTCAACGCCTGGACGCTCGCCGTGCACCATGTCGAGAACGTCATGCAGCTGCCCGTGGGCTCGGCCTTGGGCCTCATTGCGATCTCCGTGCTGCTCACGGTCATCGCCGGTCTCATCCCCAGCCGCAGCGCTGCCAGACGTGACCCTGTTGAGGCACTTCGCAGCGAATAGCAACACGCCGGCGGCCGGCTCGATGCCGCCCCGTTGCCCGTCGCCCCTCTCGGCTCCCTTGCGCCCCTCGTTTCGCCCCCCCCCTCCTTTACCTTCCCTTTTCGCCGAGTGTGCGCTTTTCCTACCTTTGGAGCGCGTAAACGTGGGAAAAGCGCACACTCGACATGTGGTGGGACACCGGGGACGGCTGGATGTCGGGCGCGGAGGGGGGCGGGGGCGTGCCGCGGGCGATGGGGTACCGGGGGCGGAGGGGCGACGGCTCTCACCAGCAAAAACATTGCGAAGACAATATGGAGACGCCCGCGGGCGTGTATACTAAACAAGCTGTGTCTACTAGGAGGATTCTGCCTAGGTCATCTACCTGCGCAAATGGGTTGCCGCGCAAAGATGGTCGACGCGAATGCAAGCAGTAGCGCGCAAGTTACGTATGTGGTCCTCTAGGGGCACGCGCAAGGGGCGCGTGCAATGTCCCAAGACCACCGAGAGTTGGAGATCGAATGATCAACATGATTCTCGGCCGCAAGATCGGCATGACCCAGGTTTGGGACGAGGACGATAACGTCGTCCCCGTCACGGTCATCCAGGCTGGCCCCTGCACCGTCTCGCAGGTTAAAACTGAGGCGACCGACGGCTACAACGCCGTCCAGATCGGCTTCGGCGACATCAAGGCCAAGCACGTGAACAAGCCCATGGCTGGTCACTTTGCTAAGGCTGGCGTCGAGCCCGTCCGTTACCTTCGTGAGGTCCGCGTCGAGAACGGCGAGGAGCACAAGGTCGGCGACGTCGTTACCGTCGCTGATTTCGAGAACGTCGCCAAGGTCGACGTGATCGGCACCTCCAAGGGTAAGGGCTTCCAGGGCCGCATCAAGCGCTGGAACCAGCGCCGCGGTCCCATGACCCACGGTTCCCACATCCAGCGTCACCCCGGCTCCATCGGCCAGTGCGCTTACCCGGCCCGCGTCCTCAAGGGCGTCAAGATGGCTGGTCACATGGGTAACGCCCGCGTGACTGTGAAGAACCTCTCCGTTGTCCGCATTGATGCTGAGCAGAACCTCATCCTTGTCAAGGGCGCTGTGCCCGGTGGCAAGAACGGTCTGGTCGCCATCCGCATGGCGTAAAGGAGGACCGTCGCTATGTCTAAGTTTGAAGTGAAGAACGCCGAGGGCAAGCAGGTCGCCGAGGCCGAGCTCGCCGACGCCGTGTACGGCATCGAGCCGAACATCCACGTCATGCACCACATCGTCACGTGCCAGCAGGCCTGCTGGCGTCAGGGCACCCAGTCCACCAAGGGCCGTTCCGAGGTCTCCGGTGGCGGCAAGAAGCCTTGGCGTCAGAAGGGCACCGGCCGTGCCCGTCAGGGCTCCATTCGCGCCGCTCAGTGGCGTGGTGGCGGTGTGATCTTCGGGCCCAAGCCCCGCACCTACGTGAAGCGCATGAACAACAAAGAGGTCAAGCTTGCCATGCGTTCCGCCCTGTCCGCCAAGCTCCGTGACAACGAGCTCGTGCTCGTGGACGACTACGGTTTCGAGAAGCCGTCCACCAAGGCCGCCGTTGCCATGCTCAAGGCTCTGGGCATCGAGGGCAAGCGTCTCACCATTATCGTTCGCGAGGATGACATCAACGCTTACCTCTCCTTCCGCAACATCCCCAAGACGTTCATCATCACGCCTGCCGAGGCCAACACCTATGACCTCGTCAACAACGGCGCTCTGCTGATGCCCGCCGACGTCGCCGCTCACTTCGGGGAGGTGCTCGCCTAAATGACCGCTCACGAGATCATCATCCGCCCGATCGTGTCCGAGCGTTCCTACTCCGCCATGGAGGAGAACAAGTACACCTTCGAGGTTGCCAAGGACGCCAACAAGTTCCAGATCAAGGACGCCGTCGAGGAGATCTTTGGCGTGAAGGTTGTTCGCGTTAACACCATCAACGTCAAGCCCAAGACCAAGCGCGTTCGCTACGTCGCTGGCAAGACCCGTTCTTGGAAGAAGGCCATCGTCACCGTTGCCGAGGGTCAGACCATCGAGGTCTTCGGCACCCAGGCGTAATTTGCGCCTTACGTTAGTTCTTGACGCTTGCCTCTTCAAAAATGGGGAGGCAAGCTCAAGTGTTCCGTGCGTATAAATAGGAAACGCCCGGAGCCGTGGTAATCCGGTGTCACTGCATCCGCGTCCCAGCTTGCAGTGGCCAACGGACTGATATGAAAGGGATAAGGTAATGGCTGTAAAGCACCTTAAGCCGACCAGCGCCGGCCGTCGCTGGCAGACGATCGCGGATTTCTCCGAGATCACCTGCACCACGCCCGAGAAGTCTCTTCTCGAGCCGTTGCCGGTCAAGGCTGGTCGTAACAACGCCGGTCGCATCACCATGCGCCACCAGGGTGGCCGCGTGAAGCGTCAGTACCGCGTCATCGACTTCAAGCGCAACAAGGACGGCGTGCCGGCCAAGGTCGCTACCATCGAGTACGACCCGAACCGCTCCGCTCGCATCGCCCTGCTCCACTACGTGGACGGCGAGAAGCGCTACATCCTCGCCCCCAAGGGCCTCAAGGTCGGCGACACCGTCATTTCCGGTGCCGGCGCCGACATCAAGCCGGGCAACGCTATGCCGCTCTCCGAGATTCCCGTGGGTACTCTCATCCACGCCATCGAGTTCCAGCCTGGCAAGGGCGCCGCTATCGCCCGTTCCGCTGGTACCGCCTGCCAGCTCATGGGTAAGGAGGGCAAGTACGCCATCGTCCGTATGCCTTCCTCCGAGATGCGTCGCGTTCTCGTGACCTGCCGCGCCTCCATCGGTGAGGTTGGCAACGCCGAGCACGCCAACATCGTCATCGGTAAGGCCGGCCGTCATCGCAAGATGGGCGTCCGCCCGACCGTCCGTGGTACCGTCATGAACCCGGTCGATCACCCGCACGGCGGTGGCGAGGGTCGTTCGCACACCTCCGGTCGTCCGTCCGTCTCTCCGTGGGGCACCCCCTCCAAGGGCTACCGCACCCGCAACAAGAAGAAGACGTCCAACGATCTCATCATCCGTCGTCGCAAGAAGTAACCGATACCCGTTAGGAGAAAGCACTTATGAGCAGAAGTCTCAAAAAGGGCCCGTTCGTAGAGGCGCGCCTCCTCTCGCGTATCATCGCGATGAACGAGGCTGGCAAGAAGGACGTCGTGAAGACCTGGTCTCGCGCTTCCACCATCTTCCCCGAGATGGTCGGCCACACCATCGCCGTCCACGACGGCCGCAAGCATGTTCCCGTGTACGTCACCGAGTCCATGGTCGGTCACAAGCTGGGCGAGTTCGCGCCCACTCGTACCTTCCGTGCCCACAAGGCCAAATAGGGGGTTTAGGTAAATGGCTACTACTTCCACCGAGACCCGTGAGGTCCGCGCCACGGCTAAGTACGTGCGTGTTTCCCCCGGCAAGGCTCGTCTTGTGATCGACCTGATCCGCGGCAAGAACGTCGCTCAGGCCTTCGATATCCTCCACTTCTGCACGCGCTCCGTCGCCGTGGACGTGGAGAAGGTCCTGCGCTCCGCCGTGGCTAACGCCGAGCACAACAACCAGATGCGCGCCGATGACCTGGTTGTCAAGGCCGCCTATGTCGACGAGGGCCCGACGCTCAAGCGTATCCGTCCTCGCGCCAAGGGCTCCGCTTCCCGCATTCTGAAGCGCACGAGCCACATCACCGTCGTCGTTGCTCCTCGAAAGGAGGCTTAAGCGTCATGGGTCAGAAAGTCTATCCCACTGGCTTCCGTCTTGGCATTACCGAGAACTGGCGCTCCCGCTGGTTCGCTGAGAAGGATTACGCTAAGACTCTCGGCAACGATATCGAGATCCGCCGCTTCCTCGAGAAGCGCCTCGCCCGCGCCGCCGTCTCTCGCGTTGAGATCGAGCGCGCCGGCGACAAGGTGAAGGTCATCATCCTCACCGCTCGTCCTGGCGTTGTCATCGGCAAGAAGGGCTCCGAGATCGACGGTCTCCGCACCGAGCTCGAGCGCGTTGCCGGCGTGACCAAGGGCAACCTTTCCGTCGACGTCATCGAGGTCAAGCGCCCCGAGCTCGACGCCGTCCTCGTCGCTCAGTCCATCGCTGAGCAGCTCGAGGGCCGCGTGGCCTTCCGCCGCGCTATGCGCAAGGCCGTCCAGTCTGCTCGCAAGGCTGGCGCCAAGGGCATCCGTATCCAGTGCTCCGGTCGTCTCGGCGGCGCCGAGATGGGTCGTCGCGAGTGGTACCGCGAGGGTCGCGTGCCGCTGCACACCCTCCGCGCCAAGATCGACTACGGCACCGCTACCGCTCACACCACCATGGGCTCCTGCGGCGTCAAGGTCTGGATCTACCAGGGCGAGAAGCTCCCGGGTCAGCCTGTTCCGAACATGGCTCTCGAGGGTACCTCCCGTCCGCGTCGTCGTAACAACGATAGGAGGAATCAGTAATGCTCGCTCCTAAGCGTATTCTTCACCGCAAGGTGCAGCGTGGCTCCATGAAGGGCCAGGCCAAGGGCAACACCGAGCTCCATTTCGGTGAGTACGGCATCGTCGCCCTCGATCGTCACTGGATCACCAACCGTCAGATCGAGGCTGCTCGTATTGCCATGACCCGCTACATGAAGCGTGGCGGTAAGGTGTACATCACTATCTTCCCGGACAAGCCCATCACCAAGAAGCCTGCGGAGACCCGCATGGGCTCCGGTAAGGGTAACCCCGAGGAGTGGGTGGCCGTCGTCAAGCCGGGCCGCGTTATGTTCGAGATCGCCGGCGTGTCCGAGGAGATCGCACGCGAGGCCCTGCGTCTTGCCCAGCACAAGCTGCCGATCAAGACCAAGATCATTACCCGCGCTAAGAACGGGGAGGACAAGTAATGAAGCCCGCAGAGATTCGTGAGCTCTCCGACGAGGCCCTGGCTGAGAAGCTGAAGGATTGCCGCGCCGAGCTCTTCAACCTTCGTTTCCAGATGGCCACCAGCCAGCTGGACAACACCGCTCGCGTGAACACCGTGAAGAAGGACATCGCCCGTGTCCTCACCGAGCAGCGTGCCCGTCAGATCGCAGCGGAGAAGTCCGCTGCCACCGAGTAGCGCAAGGAGTAGCTAATGGCTGAAGCAACTGAGCGCAACGCGCGCAAGGTCCGTCAGGGCATCGTTTCCTCCATCATGGGCAACAAGTCCATTGTTGTCACCACCACGGAGCGCAAGCGTCATCCCAAGTACGGCAAGATGATGACCAGCACCAAGAAGTTCCACGTCCACGACGAGGAGAACACGGCCGGCGTTGGCGACACCGTTCGCATCATGGAGACCCGTCCGCTGTCCGCCACCAAGCGTTGGCGTCTTGTCGAGATCATCGAGCGCGCCAAGTAAGCTTGTTGAAGTAAACCCTTACGGCGATGTGCGCCCGCCTGAGTTCCAGCTCGGTTCTCGCGATAGGGCGGTCGCACCTCTCGCCGGCTTAGGTTCGGAAAGGTTCCAACCATGATTCAGATGCAAACCATGCTGAACGTTGCCGACAACTCCGGTGCGCGCAAGGTTCGTTGCATTAAGGTGCTGGGCGGCTCTAAGCGCCGTTACGCCGGCATCGGTGACGTCGTCATGGCCGCCGTTCAGGAGGCCACGCCTGGCGCCAACGTCAAGAAGAAGGATGTCGTGCGCTGCGTTATCGTTCGCACCGTCAAGGAGGTCCGCCGCAAGGACGGCTCCTACATCCGCTTCGATGACAACGCCGCCGTCGTCATCAACAAGGATGGTTCGCCTGTCGGCACCCGTATCTTCGGGCCCGTCGCTCGCGAGCTTCGTGACAAGAAGTACATGAAGATCGTCTCGCTCGCACCCGAGACCCTCTAACGTAAGGGAGAGACCACTATGTCTATGTCCATCAAGAAGGGCGACAAGGTCGAGGTGCTCTCCGGCAAGGATCGCGGCAAGCAGGGCGTCGTCCTGCGCGCGCTGCCTTCCGAGGGCAAGGTTATCGTCGAGGGCGTCGCCGTGGCCAAGAAGGCCGTCAAGCCCAACGGTGCTGGCCAGCAGGGCGGCATCGTCGACAAGGAGATGCCGATCGACGTTTCCAACGTCCAGCTCATCTGCCCTGAGTGCGGCAAGCGCACCCGCGTTGGCCACGAGGCCGGCGAGCTCGACGGTCACAAGACCAAGCTCCGTATTTGCAAGAAGTGCGGTCACAAGTTCTAAGAGTTCATCTCTAGAGCACCTACTGAACCCCCTGGATTGCCCTATGTGCGGTCCAGGGGGTTCTTTTGTGCACTGAACGGGTAGGGCGGAGTGGCGCGCGCATCGCCATGTGGCCCTAGATCACTCGTAGGGGTGGGGCATGCGTATTTCACCTCGATATCGCAAAGAAATACGCACAACCGAGCGAAAACGCGCACAGGCGCGCAACATTGTGATAAGCTTTGAGCAGCACGATAGGCATTGGGCTTATCGGTGACGGTGTGAGGAGATCTCCATGGATACGAAGTGCGCTGCGAATCAAACTGCACCTAAGGACGCGGCAGCGGCCGCGAAAGCCGCATTTGAGGCGGTCGCCGGCAAGCCTTTCCCAGATGATATTTTCACGGCCCCGCATCTCAACTGGGCGATTATCGGTTGCGGCGTGATCGCCAACCAGTTTGCCCAGTCGCTTGCGCTTGCGGGTCGCACGGTGTATGGCATCGCCAACCGCACGCGCTCCAAGGCCGAGGCATTTGCCCAGATCTACGGCGTCGAGCATGTATACGATTCGGTCGAAGAGCTCTATGCCGATCCGCGTGTCGATTGCGTCTACATCACCACGCCGCACAACACGCATATCACCTATCTGCGCGGCGCCCTGGCCGCCGGCAAGCACGTTTTGTGCGAAAAGGCCATCACGCTCAATTCCGCCGAGCTTGAGGAAGCCCGTGCGATCGCCGATGAGCACGGCGTTGTCCTCATGGATGCGACGACTGTCCTTCATATGCCCCTGTACGTTGAGCTTACGCGCCGCGCCCAGGCGGGTGAGTTCGGTCGGTTGCGTCTGGCGCAGGTGAACTTCGGAAGTTTTCACGAGTACGACGACGTGTCCAACCGCTTCTGGAATCGAAGCCTTGCGGGTGGCGCGATGCTCGATATCGGCGTGTACGCTCTGTCGGTGGCACGACTGTTCATGGAGAGCCAGCCCACCGATGTCGTATCGCTTGCGAATCTGTTTGAGACGGGGGTCGACGAGGAGAGCGGCTTCGTGACGCGCAATGCCGAGGGTCAGCTGGGTGTGTTCTCCCTGAGCATGCACGCCAAGCAACCCAAGCGCGCGACCCTGTGTTTCGACCATTGCTACATCGAGGTCATGTCCTATCCTCGCGCAGACCATGCGACGATCACCTGGACCGCAGACGGTCGTCGCGAAGAAGTCGAGGCCGGCGTCGAGGCCTATGCGCTTTGCTATGAGGCCGCGGATCTTGAGAGCGCCGTGGCCGGAGACGCGTCCAAGCTCGAGCTTATCGAGTACGCATCCGATGTCATGGAGACGATGACGCGTCTGCGCGCCGACTGGGGGGTCGTGTACCCCGAGGAGGAGTAGACGTCATGCTTGCGGAAGATCGGCTCAACGCGATCGTGCGAATGGTCACCGATGAGGGATCGATGGCTGTGCCGGATCTTGCCGAGGCGCTTGGAGTGACGCCATCGACAATCCGTCGTGACCTGCAGGCGCTCGATCGCGCGCATCGTCTGGCGAAGGTGCATGGCGGAGCGACCAGCTTGGAGCGGGCCCACATCGCTCGTGACCTGACGATCCCCGAGCGAAGCGAGCTCCATATCGATGAAAAGCGGGCCATCGCTCGAGCGGCGGCGCAGCGCATCGAGCCGGGGTCGTATGTGTATATCGACTCGGGATCGACCACCCTGCAGCTTGTTGCCTGCGTTCCCGTCGACACCGGGGTGACCTACGTGACGGATTCGGTGGGGCACGCACGCCGTTTGATGGAACGGGGCTGCCGTGTCATGGTGACGGGCGGCGAGCTCAAACCCGAGACCGAGGCCCTGGTGGGCCCGGATGCGACGGCGATGCTTGCTCGCTATCGGTTCTCCTGCGGGTTTTGGGGCGCGAACGGCATCAGCATGGACCATGGGATGACGTCCCCCGATCCACTCGAGGCTGAGGTCAAGCGCGTCTCCATGGCACAAACGCGGCAGCCCTACGTCCTTGCGGACGCGAGCAAATTTGGCATGGAAGCGTCTGTCAGTTTCGCGTCAATTGAGAACGTCACGATTATCACCTCGGGAGCGGTGCCACAGGCATACCGTTCAATCGAAGGGCTGATTATCGCTTGAGGCGGCCGCCGTCCCGAGTGGGCTGGCGACCGTCTCAGCGCGTCTCGCGGTAGCGCACGGGCTCGGCCGCGAGACGTCTGTCATGCCCTATTCGACGCCTTGGAACAGGCATCCGGAGCTCGAGCCGGGCATGCGCTTGTCGGGTGTGCGGCCTGCGCGGGCGGCGTCGAGGGCGCGTTTGGCCCGCGCGACGCGACGGGCGAGCTCGTCGGCATCGAGCAGCGTGCCGTCGACCAAGAACCGCGAGACGCCTGCCGCCAAGAGGGCGGGGATCTGCGGGGTGGCGTCGATGGGCACGCCGTCGTAGAGGTGGCTGCGCCCATTGAGACCCGTACGGACGGGAAGCATGCGCCCATCGATGTTCTTGAGCCTAAAGGCGCGCGTCCGAAACCGGCAACGCTCGCAATCGTGGATGCACGCGCCGGCGACCTGCAGGATGCAGTGCTCGCTTGTCATCACTCGAGGGGAGCCCAGCACCATGATGCCGAGGGCCATGTCGCCGCGTTGCGGCGCGATGCGCTCGATTTCCGCAAGCGTGAGCTCGGGCGAGAGCCACGCCGCATGCGCGCCCCGCTCGTGCAGGACGTGCATGCACGCAGCGTTGTGGACGGGAATGCAGCTTCGAAGCTCGACGCAGGTCCCGCGCTCGGAGCCGAGTGCGAGCTGGGAAATCGTGCCGACGGCAGCGGGGACAGCGCTTGTAAGCCACGGGTCGAGGCGCTCGTGGTCCATCTCGCGCGACACCTCGTCAAGCACGGCGATGATGCCGTTGTCAGCCGCGTCGGCAGGGGAGTAGCCGGCGCCGAGAAGATTGTCGACCGTCATGTATATGCGCGTGGCGCCAGCATCGCGCGCCGCCGTTGCGGCCGCAAGTGAGGGAGCGAGCGCGCAGATTTCCCCATCCACGGCATGCGCGCCGCAAAGACCCACGTCTCCACGGGCGTCGGCGGGGAGGCCGACATCACAGGGGGAGCCGTGCCCCTCGATCTCGACGCCCGCCACACCGGTGACACAGCGCGAATCGGGCGCACCGGTGAGGGGAAAACGACCTTTGAGGCGCTTTGCGTATGGCGCGAGAATGACGGCCTCGAGCGCCTCGCATGCCGCCGCGCGGACCTTGTGGACGGCGGAGAAGCCCATGCCGCATCCCTCGTCAAGCTGGATATCGAAGTTGACCGCCTCAAAGGCGGAGGACCCCATGCGCCCCACGTGCTCGATGAGGTCCTCTGCGGTCACGGCCTTGGTGCGTGCCGCCTCGACGATAAAGCCGTGCGCCTGCGCGGAAAGGGCAGGGTCGTCCACGCAACGAAGCTCGATGGTGAACGGCCGGCCGATTTGAGCGATAACGTGAACGTCGACGAGCCGTTTGCGCGCGACGGGGCGCTTGAGGGCGGCATCGGCGGAGTCCATGGCCTGTTGGCTGCGAATGAGGCGCACGCGTGAGCCCGCGGGCATGGGGCGCGCCGTGCGGCACTCGATCACATCGCCGGCGGCCGCGTCTTCGGGCGCGATGGCGGTGAGGAATTGGTCGAACTCATCGTCGTGGCGCAGCTCGAGCAGGTCGCCCTTGCCGACGGGCTCAACAAGGCGCAGGCGCGTCCACGCCGCGCGACGGCGCTTGTCATCGGGCTTGAGCCCGCAGGTGTTGCCGAACGGCTTGCTGCCGAGCACCTCGCCGACGATCTGGCCCCGATTGTTGGACCTCTCGTAGCTCATCATCTCGTCGCCCGAGCGACCCTCCTGGTATTCGCAGGTGAAGTCTCGGTTGAAGCAGCGCTTGAGCGTGCGATAGCGCGCTGCGGCGACCTCCTCGGTCACGTCGTGTCCGGCGAGGACGTCGTCGAGCTGCGCGCGGTAGGTGCTCACGATCGAGTACACGTAATCGGGGGCTTTCATGCGGCCCTCGAGCTTGAGGGCGTGCGCGCCGGCGTCCAGCAGACGGGGGAGCATGGGCGCCGTGCAGGTGTCGCGCGGACAGAGCGCGCGCTCGCGCCCGGGGCGGGACCACGAGCGCCCGGTCTCATCGATGAGCTCATACGGCAAGCGACAGGGCTGCGCGCACATGCCGCGGTTGGCCGAGCGCCCGCGCGAGGTGAAGCTCGACAGGAGACAGACTCCCGAATAGCAAAAGCAGATCGCGCCGTGGGAGAAGACCTCGAGTTCGATGTCGACCGCGTCGTGGATGTGCGCGATCTCGTCGACGGACAGCTCGCGCGAGAGCGTCACGCGGTCCGCGCCGGCGGCCTTGCACCAGGCGGTGCCACGCGCATCGTGGATGTTCGCCTGAGTGGAGATGTGCGTCTCGATTTCGGGCATGAGACGCCTAATTTCGAAGAACAGCCCCCAGTCCTGGATGATGAACGCGTCGGCTCCCAGCCGCCAGCAGCGGTTGACGAGCTCGAGCGCCTCGGCCATCTCCTCGTCCTTGATGACGATGTTGACGGTCACGTACACGCGCGAACCCGCCAGGTGCGCCGCGCGGCACGCGGCCTCGAAGGTGTCGTCGGTGAAGTTGTCGGCCTTGCGGCGCGCGTTGAACGACCCCATGCCGCAATAGATGGCGTCGGCGCCGGCGGCAAGCGCAGCGTAAAACGGTTCCGGCCCGCCCGCAGGCGCGAGCAGCTCAGGTTTGGAAAAACGTATTGAAGAAGAAGGCATGAAGACCTCCGGAGTAACGGTTGATACGCAACCAGTATAGAGTGCTGGGGCTTCAGCGATGTGAACGGTTTGCGTGACCGAGGGCGCGGGAGGGCCGAGGGATTTTTGTAGATTCCGCACGCAAAGAAGTGTCCAGTGGACGCTTCGTCTTGCGCAGGACTTGACCGAGCAAAAATCCCTCGGCCCTCCCGCGCCCCCCGGTTCGCTCGACGAAAGCGTTGATCCCGATTTATGGATTTACCTGCACACCTCAACTTTCGGTGGCAAAGAACACGACATAGGCGTATAGTAACGACTGTTTTGTCGGCTCCTGCCGTCAATTCGTCATGCGCATGACAGCCATCGTGAGCATGATGCACGTCAGGAGGCACGAGGCTAACCCAGCAACAAGCGGGCGAGCCAGGTGCCCGAAATTGCCTTGAAAGAGGAGAGCGCACGCCTTGTGTGCGGCGCCCGACGATTGAAAGGCAAGGTCGGGCGCATGGGTCGATCGAAGAGGCCAACCCCGTGCTTAAAACCCCAGTAAGGAGTGAAAATGGCTGAGGAGAAGTACATTCCCCGTCTCAAGACCAAGTACAACAACGAGGTCAAGCAGCTCATGCAGGACAAGTTCCAGTATGAGAACGTCATGATGATCCCCAAGTTCGAGAAGATCGTCGTGAACATGGGTGTCGGCGAGGCCGCCACCGATTCCAAGGCTATCGACGGTGCCGTGCGCGACCTTCGCGTCATCACCGGCCAGCAGCCCATGGTCACCCGTGCCCGTAAGTCCATCGCTTCCTTCAAGCTGCGCGCTGGCATGCCCATCGGCGCCAAGGTCACCCTGCGCGGCGACCGCATGTGGGAGTTCTTTGATCGCCTGACTTCCGTCGCGATCCCCCGTATCCGCGACTTCCGCGGCATCTCCGCCAAGTCCTTCGACGGCCGCGGCAACTTCTCCATGGGCGTCACCGAGCAGCTCATCTTCCCCGAGGTTGACTTCGACTCCGTCGACCACACCCGTGGTATGGACATCACCATCGTCACCACCGCCAAGACCGACGAAGAGGCCAAGGCCCTTCTCGACGCCTTCGGCTTCCCGTTCAAGAAATAGGTACTTATTGCCCCGGGTTCCACAGGCGGTGCGCGAAGAGCACGTGCCGCCTGTCCGAGGCGCATATATATGTATGTGAGGAGGAAATAAGTGGCTAAGACATCGATGATCGTCAAGTGCAATCGCAAGCAGAAGTTCTCGACCCGCGAGTACACGCGCTGCCAGCGCTGCGGCCGTCCGCACTCTGTGTACCGCAAGTTCGGCCTGTGCCGTGTCTGCTTCCGCGAGCTGGCGCTCAAGGGCGAGCTTCCCGGCATCAAGAAGGCCAGCTGGTAAGTCACTGCCAGCGCGCGCACGTTTAATACGGCGTGACGCGTACGGAAGACGTGCCGTACAGGCTTTCCCGCTACGGGTGGGGGAGTACCGATGGCACGGACTCATCAAGAACGAAGGAGAATCCACATGAATCTCACCGACCCGATCGCAGACATGCTCACGCGCATCCGCAACGGCAATGCTGCGAACAAGGCCGAGGTCTCTATGCCGAGCTCCAAGAAGCTCGTTGAGATCGCTCGAGTCATCTACGAGGAGGGCTACATCGAGGGCTACACCGTTGAGGACACCGCCCCGGCCAAGACCCTCCACATCACCCTTAAGTATGGTCCCAAGAAGGCCAAGGTCATCAACGGCATCAAGCGCTACTCCAAGCCTGGTCTGCGCAAGTACGCCGGCGTGAAGGACCTCCCCCGCGTCCGCGGTGGCCTCGGTACCGCCATTGTTTCCACCAGCCAGGGTGTCATGGCCGACCGCGATGCTCGCAAGAAGGGCATCGGCGGCGAGGTCATCGCCCTCATCTGGTAATTCGCTTAGGCGAGTAGAAGGAAAGGAGAACACCGTGTCTCGTATCGGTAAGAAGCCTGTCCAGATTCCCGCCGGAGTCGAAGTGGCAGTTGACGGCACCCACGTGTCCGTGAAGGGCCCCAAGGGCACCCTTGAGGCCGATTTCTATGAGAAGCTCTCCATCGAGGTTGAGGACGGCGTGCTGACCGTCTCCCGCCCCGACGACGAGCGTGAGACCCGTGCCCGTCACGGCCTCACCCGCGCCCTGATCCAGAACATGGTCACCGGCGTTTCCGAGGGTTACACCAAGGTCCTCGAGCTCGCTGGCGTTGGCTACCGCGTCCAGCTCAAGGGCAAGGACCTCGACCTGTCCCTCGGTTACTCTCACCCGGTTGTCTACACCGCGCCTGAGGGCATCACCTTCGAGTGCCCCGACAACACCCACATTCACGTCAAGGGCATCAACAAGCAGCAGGTTGGCCAGGTTGCCGCCGAGATCCGTGCCAAGCGTCCGCCGGAGCCTTACAAGGGCAAGGGCATTCACTACCTGGGCGAGCACATCCGCCGCAAGCTCGGCAAGGCCGCTAAGTAGTAGAGCGCTTCCACGTCGTAAGACCAGCACCCCGTCAGGTGCTGGCAGGACTTCATAAGGAGTTTCACATGAACAAGCAACAGGCAAAGCGCGCCGGCCTCAAGCGTCGTCAGCGCCGTGTCCGCGGCAAGATCTTTGGCACCCCCGCCCGTCCGCGTCTGCGCGTCGTGCGTTCCAACGCCAACATCTATGCCATGATCGTCGATGACACCAAGGGTCACACCCTCGTCTCCGCCTCCACCCTCGAGGCTGAGTTCAAGGGCACCACGACCAGCAACAAGGAGGCTGCCGAGAAGGTCGGTAAGCTCGTGGGCGAGCGCGCCCTCGCTGCCGGCATCACGACCGTTTCCTTCGACCGCGGTGGCCGCATCTACCATGGTCGCGTCAAGGCCCTCGCCGACGGTGCCCGCGCCGCCGGTCTCGAATTCTAGGAGGTAAGAGCATGGCTCGTAACCAGCAGAAGCAGCAGCGCGAGGCCTCCGAGTTCGAGGAGCGCGTCGTTTTTATCAACCGCGTCGCCAAGACCGTCAAGGGCGGTCGTCGCATGAGCCTCGTGGCCCTCGTGGTCGTGGGCGATGGCAAGGGCAACGTCGGTCTTGGCATGGGCAAGTCCGCCGAGGTGCCGCTGGCCATCTCCAAGGCTTCCATCGACGCCAAGAAGAACATGTTCCACGTGCCCGTCACCGCTGAGGGCACCATTCCCCACGATGTCCAGGGTGAGTTTGGTGCTGCTAGCATCATCATGCGCCCCGCTGTCGAGGGTACCGGTGTTATCGCCGGTGGCGCCGTGCGTCCTCTCTTCGAGCTCGCCGGCATCAAGAACATCCTGTCCAAGTCTCTCGGTTCCGACAACGGCCTGAACATCATCAAGGCCGCTGCCGAGGGCTTGAAGCAGCTCTCCAGCCCCGAGGATGTCGCCGCCCGCCGCGGTCTCACCGTCTCCGAGATGTTCATCGGCAAGAAGGAGAACTAGGCATGGCTACCATCAAGATCAAGCAGGTTCGCAGCATCAACGGCTGCAAGGAGGATCAGCGCCGCACCGTTCGCGCCCTCGGCCTGCACCGCATCAACGACACGCGCGAGATCGCTGACAACGAGAGCGTCCGCGGCATGATCTTCAAGGTCAAGCACCTCGTTGAGATTGTAGAGGAGTAACAATGCAGCTTCATGATCTTACTCCGGCTAAGGGTTCCACCCACAGCCGTAAGCGCGTCGGTCGCGGCAACTCCGGTAAGGGCGGCACTTACGCCGGCCGTGGCCTGAACGGCCAGGGCTCCCGTTCCGGCGGCACCAAGGGTGCCGGCTTCGAGGGCGGCCAGACTCCGCTCGCGATGCGCCTCCCGAAGCTCCCCGGCTTCAAGAACCCCCGTCGCATCGAGTACACCGCGGTGAATGTCTCCACCCTCGAGGTCAAGTTCGACAACGACGCTGTTGTCGACGGTGTGTCCCTCAAGGCCGCTGGCATCACCAAGTCAGAGTTCGAGCCCGTTAAGGTCCTCGGCGACGGCGAGCTCACGAAGAAGCTCACGGTCAAGGTCGACAAGGTCTCCGCTACCGCGAAGGCCAAGATCGAGGCCGCTGGCGGAAAGGTCGAGCTCCCTTGCTAACTGGTTTGAAGAACGCCTTCCGCATCAAGGAACTCCGCGGAAAGATTCTTTTTACCATCGCAATGCTCGTTGTGTACCGCATCGGTGCACACGTTCCCGTGCCCGGCATCCCCTTCCAGGCGATGTCGGGCCTTTTCCAATCCGCTAGCGACACCTTCGCTAGCGGTGCGATGGCCCTGCTGAATCTTTTCTCGGGCGGTGCGCTTTCGTACGTGTCCGTCTTTTCGTTGGGCATCATGCCCTACATCACGAGCTCGATTATCATGCAGATGCTCCAGGCCGTCGTGCCCAGCCTGCACGAGCTTGCTCGTGAGGGTGAGGTCGGTCAGACCAAGATCACCCAGTACTCTCGCTACCTGACCCTCGGCCTTGCGCTGCTGAACTCCGTCGGCTACCTCTTCCTCTTCAAGAGCTTTGGTATCCAGTTCACCGGCGCCGAGTCCCCCGAGATCATCTTCGACATCATGATCGTGGGTACGCTCACGGCGGGCGCCATGCTCATCATGTGGATCGGCGAGCTCATCACCCAGCGTGGTATTGGCAACGGCATGAGCCTCATCATCTTTGCCAACATCATGGCCGGTCTGCCGCAGGCGATCTTCCAGTCCATCGAGGGCGGCAACATGGGCGTCATCACCACGCTCGTCATCCTCATGGTTATCCTCTGCGTCATTCCGTTCATCGTGTACCTGGAGCGCGGCCAGCGCCGCATTCCCGTCCAGTACGCCAAGCGCGTCGTCGGCCGTCGCATCATGGGTGGCCAGTCCACCTATCTGCCCATCAAGGTCAACACCGCCGGCGTGATCCCGATCATCTTCGCCAGCGCCCTTCTCTACTTCCCGGCCCAGCTCGCCGTGTTCTTCCCCAACGTGGGTTGGATGCAGGCCTTCGCCGGCGCGCTGTCGAGCGGTTGGATCAACTGGATCTTGAACGTCGTCCTCATCGTGTTCTTCGCGTACTTCTACACGTCGATGGTCTTCAACCCCGACGAGACCGCTGAGAATCTCAAGAAGCAGGGCGGCTTCATCCCCGGCGTCCGTCCCGGCAAGCAGACGGCGCTGTACATCAAGAACGCGCTGAACAAGATCACGCTCCCGAGCGCCATCTTCCTCGCGTGCATCGCCATCGTCCCCTCCATCGTGTTCTCCTTCACCAACAACGCCCTCATCCAGGCGTTCGGCGGCACCTCCGTCCTCATCATGGTCGGCGTTGTCATGGACACGATCGACAAGGTCGAGAGCCAGCTCAAGATGTACGACTACGACGGTTTCTTCAAGTAAGCCTGTAAGGAGTCTTTCATGAACATCGTGCTGTTGGGCGCCCCTGGCGCAGGTAAGGGTACGCAGGCTCAGCGTCTCGTCGCCGAGTATGGCGTTGCCCACATTTCCACTGGCGACCTGCTGCGCGCCGCCGTCAAGGCTCAGTCTGAGCTCGGCGTCGCCGCGAAGAAGTACATGGATGCCGGCGAGCTCGTCCCTGATCAGCTCGTCATTGACCTGGTGAAGGAGCGCCTGGCCGCCGATGACGCCCAGAAAGGCTTCATTCTCGACGGTTTCCCGCGCAACACCACGCAGGCCGTGACGCTCGACACCGAGCTGTCCGTCATGGGCCGCGAGCTCGATGGCGCACTTCTGGTCGACGTGCCCGCCGAGGTCATCATCGATCGCCTCTCCTCCCGTCGCACCTGCCGCGACTGCGGCTACACCGCCGGTCCCGATACCGCAGTGTGCCCGTCTTGCTCCGGTGAGATGTACCAGCGCGACGACGACAAGCCCGAGACGATCAAGAACCGCCTCGACGTGTACGAGAAGAACACCAGCCCGCTCGTCGAGTACTATCGCGGCCAGGGCATCCTCAAGGTTGTCGACGGCAACCGCGACATCGATGTTGTGTTCGAGGACGTGAAGGCTGAGCTCGGTCTATGATCAAGATCAAGTCTGCCGCCGAAATTGAGCAGATGAAGAAGGCTGGAGCGCTGTCCAAGATGGCGCTCCGCCAGGTCGGCGCGATGGTCCGCCCGGGCGTCTCGACGTTCGAGCTGGACCAGCTCGCCGAGCAGATCATCCGCATGCACGGCGGTACCCCTGCGTTCAAGGGCTATGGCGGTTTTCCTGGCACGATCTGCGCGTCTCTGAACGACGCGGTCGTGCACGGCATCCCCAACCCCAACGTCATCCTCCGCGATGGTGATGTCATCTCCATCGACACCGGTGCGATCGTCGACGGCTGGGTGGGGGACAACGCCTGGACCTTCTATGTCGGCAACCCCAGCGCTGAGGTTAAGGGCCTGTGCGAGTGCACCCTCGATTGCCTTAAGGCCGCCATCGAGCAGGCCATCCCGGGCAATCACATCGGCGACATCGGACACGCGGTTCAGACGCTCGCCGAGGGCAACGGGTACGGCGTCCTTCGCGATTACGTCGGCCATGGCATCGGCCGCAATATGCACGAAGACCCCAACGTCCCCAACTATGGCAAGAAGGGGCGCGGCGTGAAGCTGCAGGCCGGCATGGTCATCGCCATCGAGCCGATGATCACCCTCGGCACCAACCACGTGCACACGGCCTCCGACGGCTGGCTCGTGAGCACCGATGATGGCCTACCAGCGGCTCATTACGAGAACACGGTCGCCATCACTGAGGACGGTCCGGTCATTCTCACGCAGGATGCGCAGGGCCCGTGGTGTAGCGTGCAGGGCGGTACCGTCAACTAACGCCTCTCCCTTCCTCAGGGTGAGCATATAATTGTGTAGCGATTGGGAATTTCTCAATCGCTCGTTTAGCATGTAGTAACATGCACTGTTGCTGTCGTTTCGAGAGAAAGATGATTGCACGTGAAGAAGGAAGACGCCATCGAGCTTGAGGGCACGGTCACCGAGCCGCTGCCGAACGCCATGTTCCGCGTTGAGCTTGAGAACGGTCATTCGGTTCTCTGCTCCATCTCGGGCAAGATCCGTATGAACTACATCCGCATTCTGCCGGGCGACAAGGTCGTTGTGGAGCTGTCTCCGTATGACCTTACGCGCGGTCGCATCACCTATCGCTATAAATAGCGACAGTTGCGCGCAGTTCGTGCGAGCGGGGGAGTGCTCTGCCGCCGTTTGTCCACGACTTGCGCACATCCAGCCATTCGTTTTAAACGCCTGCGGCTGGGCGAGTAGATAACATTCCACCTTGTAGCTTGAGCACTACCGAAAGGAAGAACGATGAAGGTACGCCCTTCCGTCAAGAAGATGTGCGATAAGTGCAAAATCATCCGCCGCCATGGCAAGGTCCTCGTCATCTGCGAGAACCCGCGCCACAAGCAGCGCCAGGGCTAAGAGAGGAGATCCACAGTGGCCCGTATTAACGGTGTCGACCTTCCGAACGAGAAGCGTGCGGAAATTGGTCTGACCTACATCTACGGCATCGGCCGCACCACCGCAGCGAAGATGTGCGCCGATCTCAACATCGCCGACGGCACCCGCATTAAGGACCTCACCGAGGAGCAGATCTCGGCGATCCGCGATTATATCGACAAGAACGGCCTGATGGTCGAGGGCGACCTCCGTCGTGAGCGCACCCAGAACGTCAAGCGCCTCATGGACATCGGCTGCAACCGTGGCCTCCGTCACCGCAAGGGCCTCCCTGTTCGCGGTCAGCGCACCCACACCAACGCTCGCACCCGCAAGGGTCCGAAGCGTCAGATCGGTGCCAAGAAGAAGAAATAAGGGAGACTGACGCATAATGGCTACTGCAAAGAACAAGCGCGGCGCCACCACCCGTATCAAGCGCGCCGACCGTAAGAACATCTCCGTGGGCCAGGCTCACATCCGTTCTACGTTCAACAACACCATCGTTTCCATCACCGATCCTGCGGGCAACGTCATCGCTTGGCAGTCCGCTGGTACCGTGGGCTTCAAGGGTTCCCGTAAGTCGACCCCGTTTGCCGCCCAGATGGCTGCTGAGGCTTGCGCCAAGGCCGCTATGGAGCACGGTATGCACAAGGTCGCCGTCTTCGTCAAGGGCCCCGGCTCTGGCCGCGAGACCGCGATTCGCTCCCTCCAGGCTGCTGGCCTCGAGGTTTCCAGCATCCAGGACAAGACCCCCATCCCGCACAACGGCTGCCGCCCCAAGAAGCGTCGCCGCGTGTAACTGAAAGGATCGATTTACTATGGCAATCGACAGGACTCCGGTTCTTAAGCGCTGCCGCCAGCTCGGGATCGATCCCGCTGAGCTCGGCTACAGCTCCAAGAAGGAATCTATCCGCCAGCCCAAGCGCCGTCGCAAGGAATCTGAGTACGGTATGCAGCTGCGCGAGAAGCAGAAGGTCAAGTTCATCTACGGTGTGCTCGAGAAGCAGTTCCACCACTACTATGAGCACGCCCTTCGCATGGACGGCATTACCGGCGAGAACCTCATGACCATCCTCGAGACCCGTCTCGACAATGTCGTGTTTCGCCTCGGCTTTGCCCGCACCCGCAAGGAAGCTCGTCAGACCGTCCGTCACGGCCACTTCACCGTCAACGGCAAGCGCGTGGACATCCCGTCCTACCGCGTGAAGGCCGGCGACGTCGTCGCCGTGGGCGAGAAGTTCCGCGACCTGCTCCCCATCAAGGAGGCCCTCATCTCCTCCGAGCGCTTCGAGGTTCCTGGCTGGCTCGAGGTCGACATCGAGAAGCTTTCCGGCAACGTCATCTCGCTGCCCTCTCGTGACCAGATTAGCGGCGATATCAACGAGCAGCTCATCGTCGAGCTCTACTCGAAGTAATCGTTTGCGCGCTACGCTGGAGGTATTACATGTCCGAATTCATTAGGCCCCAGGTTCACGTCGAGGAGATCAGCGACACTGCTGCTCGTGTCTCCGTCGAGCCTCTGGAGCGCGGCTATGGCGACACGCTGGGCAACTCCCTGCGTCGCGTGCTGCTCTCCTCGCTCGAGGGCGCAGCCGTCGAGGCCATCCAGATCGATGGCGCCCAGCACGAGTTCACCACGATTCCCAACATGGTCGAGGATGTCACCGACATCGTTCTGAACGTGAAGGGTCTCGTGTTCCGCACGCTCGGTACCACCGACGAGGGCACCGCGACCATCTCGGTCGACGGCCCTTGCGAGGTTACCGGCGCTGACTTCTTCATCCCGTCCGAGTTCGAGCTCGTCAACCCCGAGCAGCACATCGCGACCCTCACCGAGGGTGGTCACCTTACCATGAGCATGCGCATCGGGTATGGCCGCGGCTACGTGCCCTACGAGCAGAACAAGCGCGACAATGATCCCATCGGCATCATTCATGTCGACTCGCTCTTCTCCCCGGTCAAGCGCTGCGCCAAGCTCGTCGAGGCCTGCCGCGTTGGCCAGCACACCGACTACGACCGTCTGGTCCTCGAGATCGAGACCAATGGCGCGATTTCCCCGCGCGACGCCGTCGTCTCTGCTGCCAACATCATCAACCAGCACATGGCTGCGTTCATGACCCTGGCCGATGAGCCCGAGGCGGAGGAGGAGATCTCCATCTTCGCCCCCGAGGTGACGAGCGACAACGCTGAGCTTGACAAGCAGATCGAGGATCTGGACCTTTCCGTCCGCTCCTACAACTGCCTCAAGCGCGCCAGCATTCACTCCGTGCGCCAGCTGGTCGAGTTCTCTGAGAACGACCTGCTGAACATCCGCAACTTCGGCGTGAAGTCGATCGAGGAAGTCAAGGACAAGCTTGAGTCCATGGGTCTGAGCCTCAAGGCTTAAACCCTAGGTATTAGAGGAGAACTAAGACCATGCGTCACAACAAGAAGAAGGGCCTGAAGCTCGGCACCGATGCCAGCCACACCAAGGCCATGAAGAAGAGCCTGGCCAAGGCGCTCTTCGAGAACGATCGCATCAAGACCACCGAGACCCGTGCCAAGGCGCTCCGCTCCTATGCTGAGCCCATCATCACGTGGGCCAAGAAGGGCGACCTTCACTCTCGTCGTCTTGCCATCGCCAAGCTCGGCGACAAGAACCTCGTTGCCGAGATCTTCGACAAGGCTGCTCAGGGTATGTGGGCCGACCGCAACGGCGGTTACACCCGCATCATGAAGCTCGGTCCCCGCAAGGGCGACTGCGCCGAGATGGTCATCATCGAGCTCGTCACCGAGCCTTGCACCCCGAAGGCCAAGAAGGCTGCTCCGGCTAAGAAGGCCGCTGCTCCCAAGGTCGTCAAGAAGGACGAGGCCGTCGAGGAGGCTGCTGAGGTCGTCGAGACTGAGGCTGTTGCCGAAAAGACCGCTGAGTAGCATCGAGCTGCTCGTGCATCGCACTGAAGAGGGGCACGTTCGCGTGCCCCTTTTTAATATGAGTTGAACATTGTCAAGAGGCAAAATCGGCCCGTCCCTCCCGG
>ERZ838839.149-NODE-149-length-93448-cov-4.425760_pt1 | contig 93448 bp, 77 predicted proteins | sample MGYA00519909_ERZ838839 | MGnify/ENA primary metagenome ERZ838839 (study PRJEB31850, sample SAMEA3708843) | human gut metagenome | biome: human gut; feature: human-associated habitat; material: faeces | place: China | collected 2014 ...
ATCGAATCCAAGGTGTCTTTCTTTTATGCAAAATCACGAACTTGCTCATTTATAGTTTTTTACTTGTTATTTTTTACTTCTTCTGTACTTCTTTAATTTTCATCCCCTGTATCAATGATTTCTTTCCCACTTCTCTGTTTCCGATAAAAAAGAAATCCCAGCAAAATTCCGATGATGAGACCGGAAACGTGAGCGACATTGTCGACTCCCGTGCTGGTGTATCCAAAATACAAGGAAAACAAGATCGTCACGACAAGCTGTCTGGAACTCAAATCCTCTAAATGTCCACGATTTCTCGCAACCACATACAGAAGACCACCGATCACACCGAAAATTGCCCCCGATGCGCCGGCTCCGACATACTGCTGTGCATCATTCATATGAATCATCATGGATGCAAGATTCGATCCGATTCCGCAGAGCAGATAAAAAATCAAATATCGAATCGTTCCAAGTGTACGCTCCAAATGATCCCCGAGAACGAATAAAACCAACATATTATTCACAAGATGCTCAATTCCAAAATGCATGAACATCGCTGTGATCAGTCGGTAATATTCCTGATTCTCCAGAATAAGTGGCGTGTACATTGCACCATGTTCCAGCATAAAACGCACATCTTCGCTTGAACCTGCAATTTCCAGATACAGAAAACAGAGAATATTGACGGCAATCAATGCACTTGTCATCCAAGCCCGTCTGGGAGCGCGCTCATATTCTTTCATCTGATTGCTCCCTTCGATGTCCTAAAATTCTGAATTCAATATTCTGAAGATATTTTAACATGAATAATTTTCTTTGTTAAGTCCTTTTCTTGTAATTTGCGTTTTTATTCATACTTTTCAAACTATATTCAAGTCAATTTCCCTATTTTCTCTATTTTGTCTCACTTTTTGAGCTTTTCTGCCCACACGATTCGCCCCTGCATATCTAAGAAAATTAGTCTCTTCATTTCTCTCACTGTACCCAATTCTTCTACATTCTTCTACGAAACAAAATATTCTATAAAACAAAATATTCCACAAAACAAAAACGCTGACATGCGTATCAAATTCATGATACACACATCAGCATTTTTCTTACTTCGTTTATCTTACTTCATTCATCTTTTTATTTTCTTATCTGATTTCCTATTTCCTGTCCGATGAATCATGAATCTGATCGATGAATTGACTTCTCTTAGATCAATCCTAACAGGGACGGAAGTCCGAGAGAAAGGAACGGGATGTAGGTTACCAGAAGCAGTCCGATGATGATCATCGCAAAGTACGGTAACAGGTGGCTGATTACGCTCTCAATCGTAACATTGCCAACCTTACATCCAGTAAACAGGATCGTTCCTACCGGCGGGGTGATCGTTCCTACGGAAAGGTTGTAGCAAAGTACAATACCAAACTGAACTGCATTCATACCAAGGCTGGTGCAGATCGGCAGAAAGATCGGAGTGAAGATCAGGATTGCCGGGGTCGGGTCCATGAAAGTTCCTACGAACAGCAGAATGATGTTGATCAGCAGGAAGATCAGGAACTTGTTGCTTGTCACACTAAGGACTGCCTGAGCTACCATATCCGGAATTCCGGTAAATGCCATTGCCCAGGACATGATAGAGGAAAGTCCGATCATGAAAGTGATGGTTCCGGTGATCTTTGCAGAATCCAGAACGATGCGGGGAATATCTTTCAGCTTGATCGAACCGTAGATCAGGGACAGAACGGTTGCATAGACAACTGCAACTGCTGAACCCTCAGTTGCGGTGAACATACCACACAGGATACCGCCGATTACAATGACGATCATCAGAAGGCTCGGGATTGCCTGCCACAGAGTTTTGAGAACAATGCTGACAGAGATCTTATCCTCACCACGATAGCCAAGTTTCTTTGCGGTAATAGTTGCCAGAATGATAACTCCAAGTCCCCAGATCAGACCCGGAACATATCCAGCCATGAACAGAGCGGAAATCGAAACGCTTCCTGCTACTGTGGAGTAAACGATCATCGTGTTACTCGGAGGAATCAACATACCAACCGGAGCAGATGCTACGTTGACTGCTGCGGAATAGTTCTTGTCATATCCCTCTTTCTCCTCGAGCGGTCCCATCGTACTTCCGATTGCGGCAGCAGCTGCTGCACCAGAACCACTGATTGCACCAAAGAGCATGTTTGCGATAACATTTGACTGAGCAAGAGAACCCGGCATACGACCGCCGATTACCTTTGCGCAGTTTACAAGACGAAGTGCAATACCACCGTTGTTCATGATGTTTCCGGCAAGAATGAAGAACGGAATTGCAATCAGAGAGAAGGAGTTCGATCCTGCAAAAATTCTCTGAGCAGAAGTAGCAAATGCTACATTAGCCGGTAACATGCAAATCATAGAGATTGCGGAAGAAAGACCGATTCCTACTCCAATCGGCACACCTGCTGCCAGCATAACAACCAGCAGTACTACCATTACAAGAGCAACCTGAACTGCAATAGACATAGCTTACTTTCCCCCCTCTTTTTTATTTAAAAACTCTGCAATATTGCACAGACTATAAAAGATGATCAGCACACCACTGATCGGGATAATGCTGTAAATCGTTCCGGTCGGGATCTTCAGAATGGAATCATACTGAAGCATGTTCATGGTCGTGATCACGATACCGCCGTACACGAGAACCAGAACAGAGAATAGGATTACAACGAGCTCAATGATGATGTCCATCGTTCTTCTTGCACTTCCCTCGAGCTTGTCCTTCAGGAAACTGATACAAATGTGATCGCGCTGTCCAAATACATAAGTTGCAGAAAGCAGGATCAGCCATACGAAGCAGTAACGGGTCAGAACCTCACTGACACTGCTCGGGCTCTTAAATACATAACGCACAACGACCTGATAAACGGTCAGCAGAACCATCATGATGAAATCGATGATGCAGACTCCTGCAAGGAAACGATCCAGTCCTTTTTTCAATGCCTTCATTATTCTGCCTCCTCTCTCAGCGCAACGACTTCGTCATAAATCTTCTTGGTGACCTCAGACTGATTTGCAATGCGGTTCAGCAGAGGCATACATCTCTCGCGAAGCTCGTTGGTATCCGGATAACAGAACTGAGCGCCTGCCTCCTCAGCATCCTTCTTTGCGACCTCAATGTCTGCCTTGAAGGTGGAGAACTCTTCCTCTGTGGACTCCTTCATCAGCTGATCGAAGATCGCACGGTCTTCGTCGCTCATGGAATCCAAGAATGCTGTACTTGCAAGAACAACATCCGGATGTACGATATGACGGGTATATGCATAGTAAGGAGCAACCTCGTAATGCTTGAAGTCACGGTAAACCAGCTCACTGTTCTCAGCTGCATCGATAACCCCCTGCTGGAGTGCGGTGTATACCTCAGACTGAGCCATAACGCTTCCATTTCCGCCCATCAGCTTTGCCATCTCGACGTAGGTCGGGCTGTCGTTTACACGGATAATCATACCCTTTAAATCGTCAGCAGAATTGATCGGTTTCTTTGCATACACATTTCGCTCACCGGCCGTGTACACGGTCAGAACGCGAAACTTGTATTTGTCGGTTGATGAGAACAGATCATCAAACACACCGTCGAGAGTTGCCTTCTCAAGATGATCGATATTGTTATACATGTACGGAGCTCCTACGATTGCGAAATCCGCATCATAGCCCTCCGGAACACTACACGGAACGATTGCCATCTGAAGAGCACCGGTTCGGATGAACTCTGCCATCGCACCCTGCTCGCCGAGAACGCCGTTCGGGTAAATCGTCATGTGATAACGTCCGTTTGTTGCTTCCTCAAATTTCTCACCAAATTCTTTCATGGCACGATACTGGGGATGATTCTCGTTCTGGTTGAATGCCACACGAATCTCGGTGGTCTTCTGCTCAGAACTTCCACTGCATGCAGTCAGCATTCCCATCATGCATGCAAGCCCAACAGCCATCCATACTTTCTTAAACATCTCTACAAACCCTCCAGTTTTTCCTTATGTGCTCTCGGAATCTTTTTGTGCCTGTTTTTGCGAAAAATCGGTCGCAAAGGCCGGTGCAAGAAAGACTCCGAGAGTACATCCTTATGTTTTCCGGAAGATCTGCCACCGCGCATGCAAAATACCATATGATAATGATGGACCATGATGCATGCAACGGTAGCCGATTTTCCAGACATACACGATTAGAGAAGTGAAACGCTTACTTTTACAACAACCTTGCGCAGTTTCATGGACTCTCCGGAAATCACCTCTGGGCGATGAATATCAGACGGGAAGAATACGCAGAAACAGCCCGGGCGAGACTCGATATATCCCTCATCCTCAACAGACTCGTAGAAAATCAGATCACGCTCTTTGATATGTTCTTTCACCTTATAATTTCCGGTGTTCTTGGTGAATCCCAAGCGCTCTTTTCCGGAAACCAGATACTGAACATCCAGATACTTCTCGTGAGACTCTGCATGCTTGCTGTCTGCCTCAACGGTCACTGCATCAAAAACCTGCGCGTAGATGTCACGACCCTGAATCTCATAAACACCCGGCTCCATGTTTGCAAAATCATGGCTCTTTAAGTAATCTAATGCTGTCTGAATTGCCTTTGGATAGCTCTCAAACGTATCTCCATTTTTAATTGATGAAAAAATCATATCCTCTACCTCTTCGTCCTATCTTTCTGTCTTTGTGTTTGATGTCATGTATTTTTGTTTCTTATTTGTTTCTGCCTTCCATCGCATGAACCATGCGAACGATGAAGGAATGACCCGGAACTTCCACTCCGTACTTTTCTGCCGCACGTACAACCGCACCACTGATTGTATCCACTTCGGTCTTTCTTCCGTCACGAAGATCTGCGCGAATGGACGTGCATCCGTTCGGATTATTTACAGAAGTCAGACGCACTTTCTCGCGCATCTTGTCCTCGTCAAATGTCAGACCTCCTGCCTTTGCAGTCATAGCCGTCTCATGAATCAGCTGACAGCAAAGATTCCATGCATACTCATTTCCTGCAATATATCCCATATCTACCTGTAAAACTCCGGTCAATGCACTCAGGGAAACATTCGTAAAGAGCTTGTCCCAGATCAACTGCTGGATGTTGTCGTGGATCTTTACCTGGAATCCGCAGGCATCAAATGCCTCTTTTAATTTTGGAAGGAAACCTTCCTGATCTTCGGTCAGCATGCCGACATTCGTCACACCGGCTCCGCCGTGACGCACATGTCCAAGACCAAGAACAGCTCCGTTATCCTCCGTCGTTCCGATGATGATGTGGTCTTCTGCTACAAACTCTTTCAGAAGATCCTCGTGACCTGCACCATTCTGAAGTGTCATCAGGCGAGTGTTTGGTCCGATCAGAGCGCGGTTGCCCTCAAGAGCAGATCTTGAAAACAGTGCCTTTACAAAAAGGATTACCAGATCTGCCGGCTTCTCCTCTTTTGTATTGGAAACTGCGGATGGATGATACACATTTGTGGTATCATTTTCATCAATACACAGTCCCTCGTCGGTAATCTTCTTCACTACCGTTTCATTCGTATCAACAAGTACAACCTCATTATGCTGGGAAAGATGGCCGCCATAAATAGAGCCCATTGCCCCCGCACCGATTACGGCAATTCGCATATCGTCGTCTCCTGTCTAATGGTGACCCGCCACATTCCGGATTTGACTCCGGTCTGTGGCAGATCTGTTTTTTTGTTGTAAGTTTGGGTTTGATTTTAATTTTCGATCTGACCTGATCTGAACTTAATGATTTCTATTCTTTCTCTTTCGTTAATTATTCAGAGAACTCTGCCAGTCCCTCGATTGCATAAGCGCGAACCGGGCTGGAATCCAGTCCCTTGATCGGAAGCGGAGAATAGCTCATGAAGAACACATCAGACTTCAACTGCTCAAGGTTTCTTAAAACCTCAAGGAATACGATGTTCTCTGCCATCAGAATGTCATGGAACGGCTTTACATCCTCGTTGCAGTTCTCGATGGAAACGCCATCACCGAAACCAACTGCCTTTACCTTGTGCTCCTTGAACCAGTTTGCACTCTCCTCACCAACCAGAAGTCTCTGATCCTTGTCGGTGTTGGTATCCGGGGTAAACGGATACAGCTTGTAGGAAGAATCGATGATCACGATGTCGCCTTCCTTTACCTTCTTAGCCTCACGATCCAGATCAGCAGCGGTGATGTGACCACGCTTTGCAACGGTCTCCTTGAAGTCTACATAAACTGCACGGCCAAGGAAGGTGGTCAGCGGAAGATCTGCTACGGACGGCCAGTTGTCATCGTGATGATACGGGCACTCGCAGTGGGTTCCCAGATGGCTCATCAGATCCATGTTGGTGTGGAAATCCGGGATAGCACCACCGGTATTGAAGCGGAACAGATGGCATCTTCTGCTCTCAGTAGCCGGATCGATGATCTTGGATAAGTCAATCAGTCTCAGTTTGCCCATTTCGTAAACACACATTTTTGTATCCTCCTTAAACTTTAAATTATTAGGTCTACATATTATTTATAACGTGTTTTTTCTGTCTTTACAAGTTCTTTACACCATGTTACAAAATATCTTTTCTTGTATTTTCTTTGTAACTTGTTCAGAACTTTTGATGAAGGTTTTTTCTCATCTCGTTCGTTTCGTATACCAGTATACCGGTATGTCGGTATACTGTCAAGATGGTATCGACCTGCATTTTAGACAAATCTTTCACAATGTCTTTGTGCACTTTTGACAATTGACATAAAAAATGGTCTGTTTTTTTCCATATACATAGGGTTTTTAAAGAAAATCCGGGATTTTTCCTTCTACACGCTCGCACAAATCACCCTCTGTTTTAGAAATTTGCAGGGCAGGACTCTTCGCTGAAAAAATCATAATTGGAATTTGAGCTTCTTTTTCTTATTTTTGTTTTTATTTCTCACTCCTCATCACTCCTATTTGGGATTCCGTTCCCGCCTTTAAGAGTCTTTTTTTAACTGTTACACCCACCTCTATTTTTTCTTCACACAAATTTAACACCGAATCGGGAATTCCCTTGACATACTTGTATCATCTGTTTTAAGATAGCATTATAACGTCAAAAAACAGATATAAAATCACATCGGAATTAATCAGTATTAATCAAACCTAATCAGAATTAATCAGACTTGTATTAAAATTTTTATAGAAGTATAATTTTTATAGAAATATGAAAAATGACGAATAAAATATATAAGGATTGACTGTTCATTATGAAAACAAAGAGTTTCCTGCAAATGCAGGCTTATGATTGCATCAAAAACAGTATTCTGAACGGAGAATTAGAGCCCGGTCAATTATACTCTGAAACAAAACTTTCTGCCGAGATCGGCATTTCCAGAACCCCAATGAGAGAAGCGCTTCAATGCCTGAGTCAGGATGGCTATATTTCCATCATCCCAAGCAAGGGCTTCATGATCCGCCAGTTGAATGAAAAAGACATGAAAGCCAGCATTGAGGTCCGCTGTGCTATCGAGGGCTTCTGCACCACCGTCATTGCATCCCAGATCGACACTCCTGCGGGCAAACATCTCTTATCTGACCTTGAGCGCACACTCAAAGATATGGATGATGCACTCAGCGACAACAATCTGGAACAGTTTATCTACTACGACCACCAGTTTCATCTTCTTCTGGTCAATTATCTGCACAACGATGAATTTAACCAGATTTTCCAGCGCCTACTCTATCTGATCCAGTTGACTTCTCAGGATGCCCTCTCCACAGAGGGACGTGTGAAGGGAACCGTTGACGAGCATCTCGCCTATTTTGATGCGCTGAAATCCGGAGACGGGCAGAAAGCCTATGGAATCATGATTCACCATCTGATGATGCCTCTCGAAGTCCACAAAAGCACGGTTGAGCTGAAAAATAAACAGTAGACTTGCGGAACTGATAAGACATCACGAAACACCTATAATAGACACCCAGAACAGGAATAATAAAAACAGGAATACCAAAAACAACAGAACTAAGAAAAACAAGAAAAATAAGAAAAACAATAGCACTAATAAAAATAATAGAAATAAAAAACAGCACAATTACACGCTAAAACGAACCGAAATAAATTATAGAAAAGCAAAAAAGAGAAACAGAGAAACAAAAAAGGAAATCCGGATTCTCATCCGAATTTCCTTTTTTTTGACGAAGCTCTGCGCTTCTTCCCATTATGGTTTCCACTGCGGGTTCCATGACTTGCCCCTGCTTCCGCAGAGTTTGTATTTGTCTTCCCAGAATTCTTGTAAGCTGTTGAAATCGCACAGGCAACCGAAGTCGCATTCTCCGACACCCGATAGATTCCCTGCTCAAATTCTTTCTCCTTCTTTTTCTTCGCGCGATTGCGTTTCGCCCGCTTTTTTCGCATCTCGTCCCGGCGCTGAGCGATCAGCTCTGCCCCCGCCTCATCCGTCAGTTTCAGCGTCTTAATCACAAAGACCTGCTCTTCCTCGGATTTTTTGTCCGCCTTTTTCATGCGGATCTTTCCTTTCAGATATCCATGTTCCGGACAGAGCGCAAGCGCAAAGTAGGTCTTCTGGTTTGCGGTAAACCAGCGGATCTTCTTGCGCAGGGCACGCCCACAGGCGTAGCAGTTCATCGATGTCACCGTCTTGTCTTTCATCGCATCTTCCTTCGAAGAAAATACGCGGGAGACATACTTAAAATATCCCGGAAATGTCATGCGGATCTCCTCGCTCCGATCTTCCGGAAGTCGGTGATAATCCACAGAACAGAACGCACTCCATCTCTCCCAATCAAGGGTTTTCATCACCTGCGCCGTGTACCAGGCATCATCCATTGCTCGATGAAACGGTCTCTCTTTTGCAATCTTTGACTCCTCGACCGCCGTATCAAGCGAAATCCGTTTTCCATCACCGGACGCAAGCCCGTACAATTTCTGAACATCGAAGAACAAAAGCGGTTTTGGAAACGGATTTTCCATCTGGTAAAAATCCATATTTCTCTGGAGTTCCGTCAAATCCATCGGTCCCCAGGTGCAGAACACCGCATCTGGTCCACACCACTCAAAAAACTCTCTCGAAGCATCCACAAAATCCATTCCGTTTTCCTGAAGCTCTTCCATCTCCACATGAGTCACTTCCTGGATCATCCAGTGCATCTTCGTGTAAACCTGTGGGCGGATCAGTCGGCAGAACTGATCCGTCATCTCAAACTTATCATTTAACTTTACTGCGCCGATCTCAAAAATCTCAAAAGGGAGCTGGTCTGCCACCTCTTCCTTTCCGCGCGAGCTCTGGTTCCATTCCAGATCAAAAACAATATATTCTCTCATAATATCAAGATTCTATCACAGATTTTACTTTTTGCACAGATATAACCGAATCGCTTCCTCAGAAAGCTGATCGCCAGGCTGAACCGTTCCCTGTACCATCTCCGGTTTTCCACCGCCTTTTCCCGGAAATACACTGTGAAATTCTTTCATAAACTCTTTGAGGTTGATGCTCTGGCTTCCCAGTGTATACTGGTATCCCTTCTCCTCGTTTCCAAGGAAAAGCGCACAGATTCCACTGCATTTGCGCATACCGGAATCCACAAACTTTCTTCCGGCATTCTTGTCCATCTCCTCCTCAAACAGGATGCAGTTCTCTGCTTCCTCCGGGATCTCGGCAAGTTTCTGCTCCATGTAACGGTTCTGTATCCGCATTACCTTATCTTTCCAGCTTAAGGATTCTGCCTGAAGGCGACGCACGGCATCTGCAACCTCATCCGGCTTTGCGGAGAGCAGTCTGGAAATCTCACGAACACTGTCCTCCTTTTTCTGGTAGTCCTGCAAAGCGCGGAATCCACACACCATCGTGACTCTCATACCGCCCTTATATTTTACGGCATCCACAAGTTTGATCAGACCGATCTCGCCGGTCTTTGCCACATGGGGCGCACAGCACGCACACACATCGTATCCCGGAACCGTCACGATTCGTACCTGACCCGCAATCTCCTTCTTGCTTCGGTAATCCATCTCAGCGAGTTCTTCTTTTGTCGGATACGTCACGACAATCTCAATATTCTCTGCGACTGCCTGGTTTGCCTCAAGCTCTACCTTGCGAAGATCCTCTGCATCGAGCATGCCATTGAAATCCATCGTCACGAGTTCTTTTCCAAGATGAAATCCGACGTTGTCATAACCGAAATGACGGTGAACCAGACCGGAGACAATGTGCTCACCCGTGTGCTGTTGCATCTTGGAAAAACGCTCCTCAAAATCAATCTCACCCTTGACCTCTGTGCCCGGCTCAATCGATTGTTTCATGTAATGGAAAACCACATCGTTTTTCTCTTTTACATCGACTACTTCCATGCCATTTATTTTTCCGGAATCGGCGTACTGTCCGCCACCTTCCGGGAAGAATGCCGTGCGGTCCAAAACTACCGCATAGCTCTCCTTTTTCTCATCCCACTCACAAGAAACCACATGGGCGGTAAATGCGCTCATATGGCTGTCCTCATAAAATAACTTCTCTGTCGTTTCTGCTGTCTCTGCCATGTCCGTCACACCTCTTACTTTCTTTTGCTTTCGCTTTCTTTTACTTTCGCTTTCTTGTGCTTTCTCTTACAGTTTCTTCCTGTTTATCGATCTTCTCCAGTATAGCCAAAAATGCTCCGATATTCAAGGAATCATTTTCCTGATATCTTCAGGCTCATGTTCTGACTTATGTTCGGGCTTATATTCTAACTTATCTTCCGGTGTATCTTTTGGCGTATCTTTTGGCGTATCTTTTGGCCTATCTTCCGGCGTACTTTCTGGTTTTCCCATACCTTTCATGTTTGAGTTTTCGACTTTCCCATTTTTCCGACTTTCCTGTTTTTCAACTTTCTCATTTTCTGATTTTGCATTATACTAGGTTTTATCAAGTTTTTTATTATGGACGTTTCATAGATTTATTCCGCCATACCATATGAGTACAGAATGCAAAATATAAAAAAATTAGATACAAGGAGATTTTCCATGACACTTCTTCAGTTAAAATATGCCGTCACCGCTGCGACTGCCGGCACGATCAGTGAGGCAGCAAAACAGCTTTTCATCACCCAGCCGAGCCTGACTTCCGCAATTCACGAACTCGAAAACGAACTCGGCATCACGATTTTTCAGCGCACCAATAAGGGCATTCTCGTCTCCGCCGAGGGAGAAGAATTTCTCGGATACGCGCGTCAGGTCATCGAACAGACCAACCTGATCGAGGAGCGGTATCTCGGAACTGCACCACTCAAGCACCAGTTCTGCGTCTCCACACAGCACTATTCGTTTGCCGTTGAGGCATTTGTGGAGCTTCTTCATCAATACGGCGGAGAAGAATATGATTTTAGAATCCGCGAGACCCAGACCTATGAGATCATTGAGGATGTCGCCCGCCTGCGCAGTGAGGTCGGAATCCTCTATCTGAATAAATTTAACGAGACGATTTTGCAAAAGACACTCAAAGAACACGATTTAAAATTCCATCCGCTCTTTGTCGCCCATCCCCATGTTTTTGTCAGCAGTTTCAGCCCGCTTGCCAAAAAAGAACGGATTACCTTGGAAGATCTCGCACCCTATCCGCGCCTCTCCTACGAGCAGGGCGAACACAATTCGTTTTACTTTTCCGAGGAAATTTTGAGCACGCGAGAATCTAAAAAGGATATCGTTGTCCGCGACCGCGCAACCCTCTTTAATCTCCTGATCGGCGTGAACGGATACACGATTTGCAGTGGCGTGATCAGCGAGGAACTCAACGGAAAAAATATCGTGGCAGTTCCACTCGACGTCGACGACTATATGGAAATCGGCTACATCACCCACAAAAAAATGCAACCGGGACGTTTCGGCATGCTCTATATCGAGGCGCTGAAACGCTATATTCCCATGTAGTTATGTAATTATGTAATTCATGTCGACGTTTGCGGAAACTTAGCGCATAATTCTAGTCGTCGCTACTGACACCTTCCCATCAAAATCCCTGTGCATAAACGCTCTTGGTATAGATATGCCCTATATCAAACGCGATTTCTTTCGTATTTTACAGTTTTGTCTTCATCCGCTACAATGAAACCACGTTAAGCAAACAGGAGGATAAGACAATGGCAAATTTACACGCACCGTTTCGATATGACTATGTAGGAAGTTTTCTTCGCCCAGAAAATTTGAAAAAAGCCCGCGCAAATTATAAGGCTGGAAAAATTTCCGCTGAGGAATTAAAGCAGGTGGAGGATGAGGAAATCACCAAACTTGTAGAAAAGCAGAAAAAAGCTGGATATTCGGTGATCACCGACGGCGAATTTAGAAGAAGCTACTGGCATCTCGATTTCATGTGGGGATTTCAGGGGCTTCAGGAAGTGGAACTTGACCATGGTTACTTCTTCCACGGTGAGGAGACTACCCACGGTTCCGTTCGTGTGACAGGAAAGATTTCCGGTGAAAATCATCCGTTCGTAGAACATTTTAAATTCATAAAACAGTTTGAGAATGAGAATACCGTTGCAAGACAGACCTTCCCGGCTCCGGCACAGCTCCTCGCAGAACTCTACCGTGAGGACAATGGCAAGATCACGGACTCTGTTTACCCGGATCAAGAACAGCTGATTCAGGATATTGCAAGCGCTTACCGCACAGTTATTCAGGATCTCTACAACGCAGGATGCCGGAACATTCAGCTTGATGATTGCACTTGGGGAATGTTCTGTGACAAGCTCTACTGGATTGCACGCCAAGGCGATGATACTTCCTTTGAAGCTGAGGCAGAAAAATATCTGCGCATCAACAATCTGGCTCTCGAAGGCAAACCGGATGATCTGACTGTCACAACTCATGTATGCCGTGGAAACTACCACTCCACCTGGGCAAGTTCCGGCGGATATGCTCCGGTCGCTCCATTCCTCTTCGCCAAAGAGAATGTGGATGCCTTCTATCTCGAGTTCGATGATGAGCGTTCTGGCAATTTTGAGCCATTAAAGCATGTTGCCGATGACAAGAAAGTTGTTCTCGGTCTGATCACCACAAAGTCCCCGAAACTTGAGGATAAACAGGCTGTGATCGCCCGAATCCATGAGGCAGAAAAGTATGTTCCACTGGATCGCCTGTATTTAAGCCCACAGTGCGGATTTGCTTCCTGCGAGATCGGAAACAAGCTGACCGACGAAGACCAGTGGGCAAAACTCGCACTCGTCAAGAAAATCGCCGAGGAAGTCTGGGGATAAAGTGAACTACTCAGTCATTGAATAGCCGAATAATAGACAATAAAAACGGCATTGCAGGATAGATAAGGAATCTCTCACTTTCATCTTGCAATGCCGTTTTCATAAAGATAGATTCTTAACTTTTCAGAATAGGCGTTGATGCTGCAATAGTTCCGCCTATGATTCCTCCAAGAGCACCACCAATAACTGCACCCTTTGTACCAAATTTTTTACCTAAACGTGCTCCAGTCTTACTTCCTTTTTTAGCTCCATAAATTACACATCCAATATTCAACATACGCATCTTTTATTCCTCCTTTAATTATTTACGCTTTTTTCCCCGATTTTACCATAGTCACAGTGCCACCTAAAACCGCACCACCTAGAGCCCCGATCGTACCAAATACAACCGTTCCTTTTACTCCCATCTTTCGACCAAACACAATACCGGCATGACTTCCTTTCTTAGCCCCTAAAATGGCACCACCTACGGTACCACATGCCGCTAGACCTCCTAACAAATCAGCATCAACGGATACTCTTCTACTCACAATTATTTCCTCCTTTATGGTGTGTAAAATAGTATTTTACTGCGTCTACTGCATGATTTTTAATGCTTTCATCGATCTGGTTCAAATATGCCGTATATATTATGACGTTAAGGATCATCTTCTCTTCACGCAAAAACATATCAGTGCAACATGTAACAAAATCAGCAACTTTTTTCTGAACAAAACACTGACTGACTTTCAATATTCCAGATTCTGATGTCATAGACTTTATTTCCTGAATAAAGCTAGTAGTTCTATCAATGAATGATAAAAAACTTAAATAATACATACATATTAAAGAAATTTTCTTAGCCGCCCCACTGCCACATTTTCGATCAATTTCAGAAACCATGGAGCTATTTCCCCATAGCAGAATTAAAAACCATACCAATTCCGTATTTTTAATATTATAAAGAGGACTCTGAAAAATGCTACTAAGGAATTCTTCACATATTTTATTTTTTTCATTACGCATTTCCATCGCAACCCCCAAAAGCACACTTTCATCTTCCAACTCTATATTTGCAAAGTCACTATCCTTACTCCATTCTTCTTTTGTTTTATTCATATATTCAAAAATCTCTATGGCATATTTAAAGGCATTATTGCGTTCCTCATCAGATGGCCAAATTTGCAATGGCATAATGGAAAGCAAAGATCTTTCTTTTTCTATACTCTCACATCCATTCCAGTACAGGAAATAATCAAATGTTATATTTTTATCGCCAACAACTGTATCAGCTATCAAAGAAAATATATGAAATCCCATTTCACGTATTTCCTTCTCTGAATTTTTTAGTCCAATAAGACTAATCAAATGCCTGTTTACTGCCTTATCCATATCCGTTATAACATCATCGCTGATAAACATTTTATCCATCCGGTAAATACCAGGATTTATCTCTCGCATAAGTAATATAAGAAAAATTCTTGTATAGCACCTTATATATACCTGCATGGGAGATAAACTAGGATCTTTCAGTATCTCATCAAAACACCCCTTTTCAAACAAGCGATATAGCGTCCTTTTATTCATACCAGAGAGTCTTGCTAATGCAGATGAAGAATTTTTATCAGGGATTACAGGAGGTATTTCTTTGGAAAAATCATATATTTCTAGTTTCTTTAAAGCTTCTGGAATTAAATCTTCTTTCTTATCTACATCCTTGTTTTCACGCATAATAGCCATATATGCAAGTGCAACTTTTGATGGTTCTTCTGTTTGCAATACATTCACAATTGACTGAAGCGTAAACAAATACTCTTCCCGATTCTCTCTTAGTTTAAAAAACAGATTACAAATTTCTTTATCATTATCCCAGATTTCATCCAACATACGGTTTATTTCTTTTATTTGAAAAACACCGATTTGCCGAAATAACGCAATTATATATAAGCGTCTTACATCCTCATAGGTATATTGTTGCTCTTTTGATTTAATCCCATATGGAGATTTCTGCGCTGGAAGATCCGGCTTAAAATCTCCGTTCAAACACCATCTTTGTAACTGTTTTGTTGGAATTCCTGTCCTTCTCGATATGAATCCAATGCGATAAAATTTTAATTCCTCCTCTAACATTTTCAGTCCCCCACTATCTTTTCATATCCCAATACTAACTTACACTAAGTCTCCTCAAGAATAAATTTAAGAGAATTTTTAATTCATTTTTGCTTTATTTTTTATAGCTTAAGCTTAATTTGCGACATGTGTCACAGCCAACAGATTTCAAAAAAAATTTTTATTTTTCATTTAGGGGAAGTAAGGGGGAACATACTTTAAATAGGAATTTTTATGATTATCTATAAAAAAGGACGTGCCCAAAAATGATTTCTCATTTTTTCACACGTCCTTCTTATTACCTTATAATCTTGTGATTATTTCGTTCTCTCGCTAGTTTGCGATTCTTATCTCTTGATGTTGAATGCGCCAACGCCCGGGAACTGTGCTGCTGTGCCAAGCTCTTCCTCGATGCGAAGAAGCTGATTATACTTTGCAACACGCTCACTTCTGCTCGGTGCACCAGTCTTGATCTGGCAGGTGTTCAGTGCAACTGCAAGATCTGCAATCGTGGTATCCTCGGTCTCACCGGAACGATGAGAAGCGATTGCGGTGTATCCTGCCTTGTGTGCCATCTTGATTGCCTCAAGGGTCTCAGAAACGGTTCCGATCTGGTTTAACTTGATCAGAATGGAGTTTCCACAGCCAAGGCTGATTCCCTTTGCAAGGCGCTCGGTGTTGGTTACGAACAGATCATCGCCGACGAGCTGAACTTTATCCCCCAGCTCCTTGGTCATCATCTGCCAGCCTTCCCAGTCTTCCTCGTCCAGACCATCCTCGATGGAGTAGATCGGGTACTTCTCAACAAGACCCTTCCAGTGTGCTACAAGCTCCTCAGAAGTGAACTTCTTTCCGCATTTCGGCAGAATGTACTCACCCTTCTTGCTTCCCTTCCACTCACTCGAAGCCGCATCCATTGCCAGAACAAAATCCTTACCCGGCTCATAACCTGCTGCCTTGACAGCCTCAAGAATTACCTGAATAGCCTCCTCATCACTGCCAAGATCCGGAGCAAAACCACCCTCATCACCGACAGAGGTAGCCAGTCCACGCTTCTTTAACAGACCTGCAAGCGCATGGAATACCTCGGTACACCAGCGCAGACCCTCTTTGAAAGTCGGAGCACCGGCCGGCATGATCATGAATTCCTGAACGTCCACGGTATTTGCTGCATGTGCGCCACCGTTTAAGATGTTCATCATCGGCAACGGGAGACGATTTCCGTTTGCACCGCCAAGGAAACGATACAGCGGAATATCCAGAGCATTTGCTGCTGCGCGTGCTGCTGCGATGGAAACTGCCAGAATTGCATTTGCGCCCAAATTGGATTTATCCTTTGTTCCGTCTGCATCCAGCATAGCCTTGTCCACTGCATAAGTATCAAATGCGCTGACACCCTGAAGTGCCTCGTTGATTACCGTATTGATGTTCTCGACTGCTTTGGAAACGCCCTTTCCACCGAAACGGCTCTTGTCACCATCGCGAAGCTCCAGTGCCTCAAACTCACCGGTTGATGCACCGCTTGGAGCGGTTCCTCTTCCCATCGTTCCGTCTACCAGATAAACTTCTGCCTCAACGGTTGGATTTCCTCTGGAATCAATGATCTCTCTTCCGATTACCTTCTCAATTTCCAAATAGTTCATGTTCTCGTCCTTTCTCACGGCGGATCGCCAACTTTCTTCCGATATGTTTCTAAGATATTTTCTACGATTTATTTCTACAATCTGTGATCCGTGACTCACCCGAAAATTTGATATTTATTTTCCGGAATCATCCTCATCACTTCAATCGCATTCGCTCTTCAAACATATCTTCTGCCATCAGCATACCATGCTCCTCTTGCGGAGAAATTTCTGTTGCCCTTGCATATGATTTTATGCAGTTTTCAAAGCCCTATACATGACTCACATCCACGTTTTTTATCAGCATCAGTTAAGTGTCTGTGAGACGCTTTCCGCGCACATTCATGCATGAGTAAGGCTATGCTAACTGTCGTTAATTTTATCACGCACTCGTTTGAAAGACAAGAAGCGGGGTTGAGAATCTTTCTCATGTTCCCCGCTGTTTCCTATTCATTTGTTCTTATTCATTTTTCTTATTTTCTTATTGTTCTTTCTTCATTCATTTTTATCTTGTTTTTCTTTTTTTATTTTCTTTTTCCAAAACTTGCTTATCTGCTATTCCGTTTTATTTCTCCCCCACCGGCTTTGTGAGCAGACGGCGATAATAGGATCTCGTCTGATAGAGCACCTGAACCGGGTTGTTTCCAAGGACACGGTCTTTCACGACAAGCGTCGTCGTCAAACCTTCTGCATACTTGTAAAACAGGCTATCATGACCACAGCAAAGTCCCATCACAATGTTGAGATCAACTTTCTCCCTGTTCATCAGTTTTGCCTGAAGAATCGGATTGCACATGACATTTCCACTCTTGCAGGTGTACTTCGGATCGAGACCAATATCAGTCTTAAGCATCGCTCCGGTCTTGCAGGCAACGCTGTACACCTCAAACCCGTTTAAACGCAGAATCCTTGCGAGCACCCGGCTCTCCTCGAGCAGACCGACACAGGTCGCGATTCCGAGTTTCTTTGCGCCGATTCGGCGGGCAAATTCGATCGTCTCCTCCACTCTCGTGTAAGTTCCGTAAAATTCCCCTTCCACTTCTGCGGATGCAATCGCCACTCTCCGGTTCTCCTCATCCTGATAGAGTGCTCTGAGTTTTTCTATCTCGTCCTCCGTCAGTGCAGGAATCTCACAGAATTCCGGGTAATCGCCATTCCGCTTCCGACAACCATTTTTTCCGCAATCCACACAGCTGAATCTTCCAGTCTTTTCCGACTCTCCCATTTTTATCTTCTCCTTTTTCCTGATTTTTCTCTTTTTCTTTTCCTTCTGTTTCTTCCGTTTTCTCTTGTCGTTTTTCGTTTTATTTTTTACTGTTTGTTTCGCCTGCTATTTTCTTTTCCCCTGTGCTTCTTCTCCGCGCCCATATTTTTTCTCTTCTTCTATTTTAGCATTTTTCAACGAAATCCAACAATGTTTTCTCATTGAAAAAGAATGTGCCTTGGCAATTTCCTATCATACAAAAAAACGGAAACTCCCCTGACATCCCCTGACAGGAAATTTCCGTTTTCATCTTTCAATCAGATGATCCGATTTCTCTTTTTAATCTCTCAAATTAGAATGGGAACATCATCGGAAGCATGATAATGCTCACAATCGCAATGATGATTGCGAGCGGTGTTCCACATTTTAAGTAATCCTTGATCTTATATCCGCCCGGCTCCATGATCATGATCTGGCACGGTGCTGCCATCGGAGTCATAATCGAAACACAGCTTGCCATCAGAACACCCATCACGGCTGCTCTCGGGTCAAGACCGATCTTCACACAGGCAGAAGCGACAAGCGGAATAAAGATCGTGTACGTCGCCAGATTGGACATGACCTGAGTCAGCAAAAACGGAATCACATAGAAAACCGTCATGATGATGTACGGATTCGTCGTATTTCCAAGGAGACGAATCATCCAGTCTGCAACCACATCTCCCGCGCCGGTTAAGCGAATCGCATCGGAAAGTGCGAGAACTCCCGCAAACAAAAATACCGTCGGCTGGTGAATCGATAAGAGCGCTTCCTGCTCAGAGAGCACTCCGGTGAGAACCAGAAGCACCGCTCCAACAGACGCAGTCAGATACATATCAATTCCAATCACATTTTCAAACAGCATTCCCGCGATTGTAAGTCCAATGATCACAAACGCAATCTTCTCCTTCGCCGGAGTCAGACGGCATCCGCTCTCGGTACTGCTGACCGTGTCGTGGAATTTGCTATTGTCAATGTCTGGCATCATTTTGTATCCGATAAATACCATGTATAAAATTGCGATGATCAGAACCGGGATACGCGCAATCGTAAAATCCCAGATCTGGAACGGATGCTCCGCTCCCGCTTTGACCATGATCTCGCTCCAGGTCATGTTACTCGCACCCTGACCGAGAAACGTCATCGCCGTCGCAATGTTGGAAACTGCCATCGTCGGGTAGAGCAGTTTGCTACGACTCACACCGATCTCTGCGGAGATTCCCACAAGAAGCGGAATCATGATTGCCGCAGTTGCAGTTGCGCTGGTCACACAGCCGAGGAAACCTGCTACCAGTGAAGAAAAGAAAATCAGCACAGGAAGGTTGTCTTTATAACGAACAACCACACTCTGTGCACGGTCAAGCAGACTCGTCTTTGTGAGTCCCGCTCCAATCACAAACATTGCGACAAACATCACCACGTTCGTGTTGATAAATCCGCTCATTGCCTCTGCCGGCGTCATAACGCCCGTGAAGATCAGCGCCAGAATGATTCCGACCGAGATAATCGAAAACGGAATTTTTCCGGAAACAAACGCAATGATCGTACAGAGCAGAATGATCAGCGTAATCTGTAAAGGTGACATGATTTTTCCTCCGTATCTCTCTTATTATCTTTTGTCATGTTTCCATTCACACTCTCGTTATTCTTGTAACGATTCATGAACTACCGACTATTTTAACGCGTGAAATACTGGAAGTACATTTCCATATTCTTTACAGATATCAACTTAAACGACATGATTACACCGATAAAAATTTCGCCGAAACCGTCATGGCAATTCCTATTAGCGTGTCAAATTTTATTAACGTGTTGAAAGAAGATTTTCCATAATCCCGTACAAACACTCCGTCTCATCCTTCATCTGCGTCCATTTTGAAGAAATCACACAGAGATCCCGATAAGCCGGAGTCTCCCCGATTGAGAGTGGAACAACGCGCTCTTCCTGATAGCTGTTGAAAATCATGTGGTCCGCTGTAATCATGACTGCGCCATTGTACGCGACGCACACCAGACCTGTTCGGGTTGCCTCAAACTGGTAGACGATGTTCGGCGTGAGTCCATACGATGCGTAAAGGTTGTCCGCAAACACGCGGTAAGAAGATCCCGGCATCATCATCACATTCGGCTCACAACTGCATCGTTTCAGATCAATCCACGGATAGCGGAAACCTTCTCTTTCTTTCGCATACTCGCGGAGCGGGTGATCAACTCCGACTGCCATCACCATCTCGCAGGAGTCAATTTTCCGGTAATTTAAGCTGTCCTCTCTCTGCTCCACAATCGCGATTCCGACATCGAGCGTCTGCTTGTTGAGCATGGAAATCACCTCATCTGCACTCGTCTCATGCATACTGATCCGAATTCCCGGAAGCTGTTTTTGAAGTTTCGGAAGAACAAATCTTAATACCCGCTCTGAAAGGTTTGCCTGCACGCCGAGACGCAAAACTCCACGACTGATGCAGGACATATTCTCCATCTGTGCATCCAGCTCATGATAGAGACGCTCAATCTCCAACCCTTTCTTTATGTAACACTCTCCTGCCTCCGTCGGCACAAATGTCTTTCCCACACGATGAAACAGTTTCACCTGAAGCTGTTCCTCCAGTGCCAGCACATATTTGCTCAGCGCAGACGGTGTGATAAACAGTTTTTCCGCCGCCCGCGTGATTCCACCACATCTCGCCACTTCCAGAATATATTCTACATTTCGATCCATTTCATCGCCCTCTTTCTCTCACTCTTTCTATCAATCTTCCCACAACTCATTTTATAAACTCTCTTATCAATCTTTTTATCAAGTTGTCATTTTCAATTATTATATTAAAAATAAATCCCAACCTTCATTTTGTCCATGCAAATCTCACATTTTCTCTGAATCCTTCTCATCAAATCATCCTCTTGATTTTGATCCTCAAAATTCAACAGGCTGTGAGTGCTACCTCACAGCCCGCCGATCCACTGCTTCATTAATAATAAATTCTAAAGTCATAACCATTCATAAATAACTATTATCTTGCGACATTCCTCTCTTTATAAGAGGGGGATTGTCGTTTATTTCTCAGTTACACAGTACCGGTGATCACAAGGGTCGCACTGCCCGGATTTGTACTCCAGGTTCCATCCTCATTCTGCACATACGATGCCGAAGGCACCGTGATCTGCCCTTCGAGTGTCGCAAAGACTCCCGTATCCGCATCGTAAGTGTAGTTCACACCCTCCGTCCAAACCGTGCCATTGAAGGTGACTGTGATTGCCTTGAGCTTCGGGTTGAAGGTATCGCTGAGAACCACGCTATCCTCCTCCGTCGCCTCGACATTTCCGCTGTTCTCAATCACAAACGTGTAGGTCAGCTGTCCGTTCTCCGTCACCGTCGACGGGCAAAGTGCCTTGCTGATGCTAAGATCTGCTTTCTTCTCCATTCCGATCGTCTCCGTCACAGTCAGAGGCGCATTCAATCCTCCACCAGTGATCGTCGCAGTGTTTGTGACCACAGACTCGATTCCGAGCGGTGCATACTCCGTCACCTCTGCCTCGTAAATCAGAATCGTATTTCCCTCTGCCGGAACACTCACACCCTCAATCAACAGAGGCGGACCTGCGGTCACAGTCGGAGCGATCTGGAGCACACCATTTACATAGGCACGCAGAGAACCTTCGACATATGATAATGGATAGACCAGATTCTCTTTAAACAGATAGCCCCCAAGATCATCGGTCACCGTCAATCCGGCAAATTCCGTTTTTCCGCTGTTAATCAGCGACAGCACATACGTCACCCGATCCTTCGCTGTATACACTTCCTTCACCGCCGTCTTTGACGCAGACAGCACTTCAAGCAATTCACCCGTGACGGTATTGGAATCTGTGCTTCCGCCGTTATAAGAAAGAGTTGCATAGTTCGTAAATCTTGCCATAATCAACACTCCTGATTTTTTATTCTTTATTTCGAGAGAAGTTCCCTCTTCATTCACTTTGACTTCTGAAAAGTTCCCTTCTCCCTATCAGGATATGCGCACTGTGACAAACATGCGAATAAGCCCTCATTAACTGCCCGAACCGATCATCACGATAACAATAATACCAATAATAATGCTTACAAACACGGTAAGAATTCCAAGAATTACAGCAACAATAAACATTACAAGCGCCATTGCAAGGGCAACCACCAGCGGTACAAGTAAAGTGACCAGTCCCATAAACAGCCACGGAATCGCATTGTCTGCATAAATGTACCGATCTTTAAAATAATATGCAATCAAGGCACTGCCAATCACTCCACCAATAGAAAGAACCGCGATACATGCATTCAGAGGAATATCCATATGAAAACCCAAATCTGCGACCTCACATACGGGTTGTCCAAATACAAATCCACCGGCAAGACCAAACGCAATCAGAACGAGGTAAAAGAGTGTCGATGTTCTTCTGGGCTTACTATTGCCACCAGATCCTGCCTGCTGGTTAGTTGTCATCCCTGTTGCTCCTGTTCTCCCCGATACACCCGTTATTCCCGATAATATATTTACAGTCCCCGAATTCGGTGGCGTATAAGTAACTTGGGAATTAACCGTAGAATTGATTGTGGAAGTGCTCTGCACAGCTCTCCTCTGTCTTCCCTGTGGAACAGACGGTTGTGGTTTGGGAGGCTGATAGTTTTCACACCTGCACCACGGGCAATAAGAACTATATTTTGGATATACATGGTGCGGATTCAATGTACAAGTCTGCAAATTAGGATTTGGTTCCGCAGTAGCCAACACCACTAACGCATTGCACCACTCTGTCGCCGTTGCACGATTCTTAATCCGTCTTAGCGCTGTGCTCGCATCATAGTCAAACGTCTTTTTAAACAGTTCCTGAATATTCACAGGAAGCATATCCAAAGTGGGGGACCGTCCCGGAATTTCTTTGCCACTCACCGTTCTCACATAAGGGCATTCCCCGTTAATGATCGGTGCATTCGCAGATACAGTGCTGAGCGATCTGCTCATCGTGATCACTCCACCAAAAGGATCCTCATTTCTCATCAACAACCGGAAAATATGAATCGCAAGAGAAAAATTGTCGGTCTCCTTTGTGAATGTTCCATTTGCCAAATTTCTTACCGTCTGTAATTCTGGTGCAAGCATTTCAGGAAGACCAACTTTACATGGAAAATGTTCTCCACTTTTCGGATCTCTGATATCAAAGGAATCGCAGTCGATCAGGATCACTGCACCCGTTGAGGTATCAATACTAATATTGTTTTGATTGAAATCACCAATCACAATATTCTTATCATGAACATATTTCACAGCCACGGAAAGATTGTACGCAAACTGAACCGCATATTTCCATGTATAATTCGGATAAATCTTTTCCGCCATCTCCACTCGCTGAACATCAAAAATCTTGTACTTAGAATTGATTTTCGGCATGACAAATCCAACCATCGAACCATTTTCATAAAGGATATCCAACGGCCAGGCAAGTCGCAGTTTTCCGTCCACATAGACAGAAATATTCATGTCCAACATTGCCTTTAATTTGCGCTCCATCGTAAATCGGTCCTGATCCGTCTTAAACCTGTCCGCTTTATAGATTTTTGCGACCTTGGAATTTTCACCCTGAATCTCGCTGACGATTCCTTCCCCGCCAGTTCCAAGCTGAGCTCCTAACGTATAAACTTTACCAGAAGAACTCTTGTAAACTGCCATCTCATTCCCCCCTGACTTTTCTCTGATTGTCTTTTCTTGCTATCTATATTGTACCGATATACCCTCAAAAAGTATCTACACAAAAAACGCAAAGTTCATTCAAATTCAAACAAACTTCACGCTTTCTGCTTTTTCCACTTATTCGATTATTCCACCTATTTTACATTCAATAAAAACGATACGATCAGAAATACTGCTCCCATAATAAAGCCAGAGTTTCTGAATTTTGAAATATGATTGATCAGCACCTGTTCTTTCTTAATGCTGACCATCAAAATACAAATTGCAATGCAAACAAATGCATAAACTAGCCAAAAAAATCCAAGTCGCAAACACGTCGCTGATAATTCCAAATACCCTTTTATGCAGATACTTCTCTGCTCAAAGCTGTTTGCCAGCCACACCAGAGCGGTAAACACAAGAGATGCTCTCCTGCAAGTCTTAATGTGCTTATTGATCGTCATAAAATCAATCTGCTTCGTTTTTGTCTCGACCAAATAGTTCACCGCCACAATCGCGGTTGATCCTATAGCCAGAATCGTCGCTACATACATAAATATCGTCATTATCTTTATCATACTCTCTATCTCTCCCAGATCGGAATCAGCCCTTTTATCTTTTTCATCACCATTCCCAAATAAAATGCGATGTTATTTTGTAGTATACCAAACAGATTTTTTATTTGACCAATCAAAACAGGAATCATAACCGACACATTCCAAAACTGCTCCACGCTGTGATGAATCACCAGCTGATTATTTTCAAGGAAATTCTTTCCACAGATAAACCCCAAATCCGATCGTCTCAAAAAATCAAGATTGCTACAAAACTGTGCAAACTTATCCGCAAAGATTTCGATTTCCAATTTAAAATATCCCAAATTAAGAAATAACGGATTTCCAAGCAAATTCTCTCTGATAATCAAAACATTCTTGCAAAACATACTCCACATCGTTCGATAGTCGCCTGTCGACCGATACAAACACAGATATCCCAGATACCCCAACTCGCTCAGAATCGAGAGAACCATGAGACACTGCAAAACCCTTGATAAAATCTGGAATGCTTTTTTTAAATGGTTCAAATCTATGGGATCCGGAACATAAGTTTTTCCCTCGCACACACACCAGGGACAGCGTCGATTATGAGAAGCATAGATATGCAAAGGATCGTGGGAACATTGTTTTAATCGTCGATTCTGTCCTGTTCTTGTGTATGGTCGTAACGCATTGCACCATTCTTCAGCTGTAGCTCTCCTGCGCCTGTTTCGCAATGCAGTCGTCGCGGTATAGTCAAATGTCTTTTTAAAAAGCTCCTGAATTTCAACCGGCATCGCTTCCAGCTTCGGTGACCATTTCGGAATGATCTTTCCGACATTTCTCACATATTGACATTCGCCATTTATAATCGCCTGATTCTGCGGAATACTGCTTGTGGAGGCACCAGACGCAATAATTCCTCCAAACGGATCTGCATTTCTCATGAGCAGACGAAAGATATGAATTGCAAGCGAAAAATTATCGGACTCCTTTGTGAATCGCCCATTTCTCACATTCCCAACGGTCTGAAGTTCCGGTGCAAGCACCTCCGAAAATCCAACCGTACACGGGAAATGTTCTCGCGTATACGGATCCGTAATATCAAACGAGTCACAGTCGATGAGAACGACCGCTTTTGTGTCTGTATCAACGTAAATATTGTTCTGGTTAAAGTCACCCACCACAATATCCTTTGAGTGGAGATATTGCACGACCCAGGCCAGGTGATACGCAAACTGCAACGAATATTTCCATGTGAATTCCGGATAAATTTTCTTCACTGCATCGTCCATTCTGTAAACAGAATAAATCTTCAAACTCGACGGAACTCTTGGCATAATAAATCCCACCATTCCAAGTTCTTCGTCATCTTCATACAAAATATCCTGTGGCCAGGTAAACCGAAGTTTGTCATCTACATAGCCGGAAAGCTGCATCGCCACCATCGCTTTCAGTTTGCGCTCTGCTGTATCCCGCTCGCTCTTTGTCTTAAAATAATTCTCTTTGTATATTTTTGCAACATGCTTGTCATCGTCTAAAAGACCGTAAACAATCCCCTCGCCACCTTCTCCGAGATTATGATTCAGTTTGTAAATTTTCCCTGATGAACCTCTGTAAGACAGCAAACCGATCATCTCCCCTCTCTCCCCAAAGCTCAATCTCTTTGCCCAAACATTCCCAAAATATTTCCCAAATATCACTCAAGCATCAATATCCCAGCCAGCTTCTCACCTTTTTGACAAGTCCATTGTCATGCATAATGCTCTGCGTTCCACACCAGGGGCAAGTCGTGTTGTGAATCGGATAAATATGCCTTGGATTACTACTGCATTTCGTCAGATTGGGATTCGGCTCCGCCTGTGCAAGCTTAAGAAGAATCAGATTCCATTCTTCCGCAGTGGTTCTGTCTTTTATTTTTTTCAGTGCATTTAAATGTGTGTAATTAAATGTTTTTATAAACGCATTCCGAACATCTTCCGGAAGCATATCAAATGGCGGAACCCAGTCCGGTGCCACCTTTCCCGGTACTTTTCTCACATAAACACACTCGCCATTGACAATCACTCCACTCGCATCCACCGCACTGCGGGATGATTTCTTCTTGCTGATCAATTTCGCGCCGAACGGATCTGCATTTTTCATCAGCAAGCGGAAGATGTGAATCGCAAGCGAAAAATCATCGCTCTCCTTGGAGAACTTGCCATTCGCCAGATTTCCACAAGTCTGAAGTTCCGGCGCAAGCATCTCCGGCAGTCCAACCGTGCACGGAAAATGCTCCTTCGTTTTGGGATTGGTGATGTCAAACGAATCACAGTCAATGAGGACAACCTGTCCCTTTTCATTGATATGAATATTCTTCATATTCATATCGCCAATCACAATATCATTCAGATGCATGTACCACACGATCCACGACAAATTATACGCATACTGAATCGAGTATTTCCACGTGTATCCCGGAAGAATCCGGTCTCGATCGGCATCGTCTCGATAAACCTGAAAAATTTCATATGGAGCTTCTACTAAAGGCATCACATAACCCACAAACATATCTCCATCCAACAGAATATCTTCTGGCCATGCCATGCGCAAACTTCCATCCACAACCGGCTTGATCGGCATAGAAATCATCGTCTCGATTTTTCGTCTCATGACATCTGGATTGTATTTTCCGTCATGAAATACCTTTGCGACTTTTCCATGCTCGGAGGAGATTTTAAAAACCGTTCCCTCTCCACCGGCACCAATTTTTTCACCCAACTGGTAGGTCGTTCCTTTTTTTCCATACAATGTTCTCATAGATTCCTCTCCCCGCTTTGTGCTTTGTTGTATAATCAATCACTACGGTTTTCTAAACTCCTAATGATCTAAACTTAAACTCTTAATGAAAGAAAAAGGACACAAAAATCAGCACGATTGCCACAATGATTACACCCAAAAGAAAAGTGACGGGATCAAGATCAAACCACCATCTGTCCTCATCGAAATCATAGTCATATTTCTTATAACTCTTCTTTTTACTATTGCCTTTTGAGAAATAAACGTCGTTTTTTTTTGAACTTTTTGTCGGATTCTTTTTTCCTGTTCCCTTCCTGCCCGGTTCCGGATATCTCTTTGTGATCGAGGGAATCTGAAGTTTGCCCTGCGATGTCGATGTCTGTTGATAAGAGTCTGCATACGAATCTCTATATGGTTCTCCATAGGAATCTCTGTATCGAGATGCCGTATCATAATGATCATTCTTAAATGGCAACCTCAATTCAGCACCACAATACGGACAGAATTTTGCCTTTTCCAAGGAAACTTTTTCTCCACAGTAGTCACACAAAATCTCTCCTGCATCGCCTGCATCATCTACATTATCTGAGCTCACGTCTCTGTAAGTTTCCTGCTCGGAGTACGCTGTACCTGAATTTTCTTTTTTGCGATTCTTCTCCGGCTCATTTTCCGGGTACAGTGCCGACTTGATTTGTGCTTCTCTTTCCGCAGAATATTTGTCCCAGGCATCCTTATCAAACTTAGGAAGATTTTCCGCCGTAATTTTTTTCTGATTTGCAACCACAATCATTGTGAGATCATCGGTCACCTTAGAACGATATTCCGGTCCCGCCATGTACTGATAGTAAAATTCTGCAATCTCTTTGATTTTCGCATCCGTCAACTGTCCGGGTGTCACAGCCGGTTCAATAAAAGGATAGTAAATCCGGTTTCCTTCCACCTCACCGCCGACAAAAGCATCCAGCACACCGTCTGTTGCCATAACAAATGCACTCACATTTGTCGACTTCCGCGTCTCCCAGTCTAAACCCTGAAGCGGAACTACACTGCTTGCTTCCTCTCCTTTTTTGCGAACAGTGGCAAGATCCATCGTTCCATCCTCTAAAATTGCAACGATTCCATCATCTCCCGCATGAGAGAAAAAGAGCGTGGATCCGTCATAGATTGCGAGCGTCAACGTGGACTGAAACGAATACTCCAACTGCTCAAGCTCTTCGGCTTCTTTGCGAACCGCTTCATAAGCGCACATCATCGCAGATCTCAACAGATCTCCGACATAGGCATCATCAAGACTCCCGTTGTATGCGATCAGTTCTTTTTTCAAATAATCCATTGCCGACCGCGTTGCGGTTGCGGCACCATAATGTGACAGCATACAGCTTCCCACACCATCCGCAATTCCCGCAATAATCAGTGGCGAACTATTCACCACATCAATCACACAGCGATCCTGACAAGGCGCACCATTTTTGATATGAGATTCTCCTCTCTGAGAAAATCCCCAATAAGAAACGCCACCAGTGATTCCATATACGGGGGGATCTAATTCCGGCTCCGGCGGAAGAATGACCTCGTCATCATCGCCATCACTAATCGTATCACTCACATTATCACTCTTTTCATTCTCCTCGTCTGCGATACACTCAAACGTATCGCTCTGATCGAGATTTCTCTCTTTCGGGGCGTTTTTTTTAAGCTGAAAAGATTCATGATCAGATTGCTTTTTGTCTTTATCAAAAGGCCACATTCGCAATAAACAACTCCTTTCTAAAATTGTTAGCTGATCGAAAAAGAATGTCTCAAGTATCCACTCAAGTACTCATTCTCTTTTAACCAGCTAACAATCCCGAATTGTTTTATTTCAAGTCGACGCTCGCGGAGACTTGGCGCGTGATTCTGGTCAGCTTTGCTAACATCTTCCAATCAGAATCACTGCGCTTCTCGCGGAGCGTATAACTCAGAAGGGGATTGTCTCCCCTCCTGAGAAAGTTTGCGATACCCCCACCTATAGAGGAGGGAGACATCCACTCTGAGTTATTAGATTCCCACAGTAATCATGCTCGGAGTCGGAGGCAGATTTACCTGACTCGTCGTATTCGGATCAGATTTGGAGATCAGACTGATGCTTGCACTCAACCACACAAACGCCTCTTTAAAGTTCTTTGCATCTGCCTTGAGAACTGGCTTTGCGGCTGCCTCATCCGGATAGTACTCCTGGAGCTTACGGGTGTCCGCACCATCACCGATTCCCATTGGCATGTAGGTCACCTTCTTGTTTCTGATCGCATCCTGAAGTCTGCTCTTTGCAGAAGCCTCAAGACCGGTATCTGTCGGAGCGCCGTCTGTGAGAACAAACAACCACGGTCTGTAATAGGAGACACCCTGATCTTTATATTCCTTTTTTCTCGATTCAATCGCATCAAGACCTGCCTGAATTGCTTCGTTAAAAGAAGTAAGTCCAGATGCAGAAAGTGTCGGAGCCTCATAATCAACAGCAGGACGGAATCCCATTTCCGTCTCAACGGAACTGTTGAAAGAGATAATGCAAACTTCCGCTCTTCCCAAAGCAAGTGAATCTTCCTGAAGTGCATTTCCAAACTCGCGAAGTCCCCGATTCAGTTCCTCGATCGGCGCACCACTCATAGATCCTGAGGTATCTACAAGAAGGACTGCCGGAATGTGACGCTCTCCCTGGTTTTTTGTTGGTAACGGATCTTTTGTAAACTGTACTGGCATATAAAATACCTCCCTTTCCTTTATGAACTTATGAACTTTATAAAATATAAGTGTTCCTCTCTGTGATGTCTTTATTGTACTATGACGTCTCATCAAAGTACATCTCGAAAACCCGAAAAGTTGGTCCGAAATATACTCTTTTTGCTCCTGTTTACGGAACTAACAATCCGCAGTTGCAAAATGCATCCTTACATACCTCTAAGGAAATATAAGCTCTCTGCAATACCCGCCAGATTCTCTCCCTTCGAGCAGGATTTCCACTGTGAATAAACGCTGTCTTGTAGTTTTCTTCCATCAGAAATGATACCGCCCACTGGCAGTATTCAAGATCCTCCATCGTTTCGACCTCAAACAGCTTCGCCACAACTGCTTTCACAAAATATTCCACCTTTAAATCCGAAATCCCCTCAAACTCATCCTCATAGAGCTTGTTGAAAAGCAGACCTAACACATACGCAAATTCCATGCAGGAAAGACACGAAAATTCTTCCAAAAATGGCTCAGAACCGCGATCCGAAATCCTGTCCTGAAGAAGCTCTAAATAGTAATTCATCAGCACATCATAGAGATAGAGAGGAGTGCTGAATTCCAGGCTGTTTACTGTATCGCACTGTTCAAGCAGGATCGATTCTGTCTCAATGCATGACCAGATCTCATTCCACGATTCATTCTCATTTTTGACTTTCCTTGCCTGCTTTTCACTGATCGTTAATTTGCTGCTTTTCCGCTCTTTTTCTTTTCGCTCTCTCAGCGCCCGCAGAGTCAGTGATCGGAAAAACTCTGGATACTCGTCTCTGTAACGAATATATTTCTTTCTGAGATCGAGTTCCTCCTCCAGACAGGAATCCGCGATCGAATAAATGCTCTCATCATTAAGCAATGCCTGTGCATACCGAAAGAGACGTCTCGGTGTATTTACATACAACTGAACAAAGGGGTCTAACTTTATCGCAGAAGCATCGCATTCTCCCCATGTGTTTACAACCGATGACACATACGTCAGATCGGGATAGATCTCCCGCCATGCAAACTCATTATGAGAGCCATAAAAAGCCTCATTCAGTCGAAATTTTTCCGATGGCTTTAAGGTATCTGTAATCACAACAACGTGCAGAGTCAACCTCTTACACAATTCTCTGAGCAGTCTGTTAAATTCCATGATGCAATTCTCCGGTATCTTGGAATAATCATCCACGATCACTAACAGCTCTGCCTGCATGATTTTATGATTGCAGAACGCCAACAGGTATGGTTCACATTCCTGATAATGACGATAATTTATCTCTGCACCGTCCTGATTCGCTCTCGATACCATCTGTCTGAGTCCGGCACAAATAAGCCCATCTTCGATCTCCTCACATCTCAGTTCTTTGCAGTCGAGGATAATGGGCCACATCCTTCTTCGCAAATCCAGCTTGCTCGCAAGTTCTCTGTACTTGCCAGTCTCCAAAACATCATTCCCATCATTCTGGCAGATCAAAGCAATCATTTTTGCCAACGTGCTTTTTCCGCAACCAGATCTTCCCTCGACTAGGGAACGAACGGCCTGTCCACTCTCACACGTCAATATCCCCATTCGTCTATCTGAGACAATATCAGGAATGATGTAAAACTCTGACATCGGAAGTTTTTCTGCACCCGATACAGACAGACATTGCCCGTCAATCTTCCAATTTCCCCACAGTTGTTCTGCAATCATTTTTGCCTCGGCGACATTCTGAAATGCAGTAAACAACTTGGAAACCGCATCACTTTGTATAACTTCGAGAATTGTGACCGTTCCACTTTCAAAATTTTTCTTGCGGGCATTTCCATTGTTTGCCGGATATAAATACAATAAGGTGCTATACAGCGCCGAAAAGAACAGTTTCCGAAAATTCTCCTTTTCTGTTTCTTCCTCAAAACATTCTTCCGGGATAAATTCAACGTCTTCATACCCAAAATATTTCAGACAGAGAAACAGAATTTTCTTAGCCTCATCCAGACCAATATAGAAATCCTTGTTGCTCTGATCCAGTCCTACCGCAAGAGTCTCCGCAATTCCAAATGCAACCTGAGGATCTCTTGTCTCTCTTCGCTCTTTCACAAGCGCCTTAACCGTCTGCGTCTTCCACAGTTCCTGAAACTTCTCCAACGTTGTTCCTTTCGTCTTTCCCGGATGGAATTGGTTAAAGTGTTCCAAAATGCAATCCTTAATTTCGGGATTGCTATCTAAAACCATAGAACAAAATCGATCCCAGTTTTCTGCAAGATACGTCATGACAATCTCATCATTAGCAGTGTTTGAAATATCATCCACGTTCTCCTGAAAGATTTCTCTCATATTTGTATTTCTGGAAATAAGGGCAAAAATCTTACACAAGAACCTGTATCCATCTAACTTTTCATATGTATGACTCATTGTTGTTCCCCCTAAAGCAAAGATATCCCATCAGAATCTAACTGCGCTAACAGCTGTTAGTTGTTGCCCTCCTTCAAGGTATGCAGCCACTCCTCAATCGAAGCTCTCGACTCATCGTATTCTTCATCCCCACAATAGTCAAACGTTCTTTTGAACAGTGATTCAACCTCCGGACTTACACCCTGCAACGCTTCCTCAATTGTGTTCATGATGTTTGAATCTTCCCAGAAGTACAAACTTTTTCCGTCGACCATTTGCTCCCACAATTCTTCCTTTTTCACCTCAGAAATATCGCGATCGGATACAAACGGATACTTGCCCGTCAGCAACTGAAACAGTATCAGCGCATACAAAAAGGAGTCGGATTTCTTGTCAAAAAGAATTCTCTCCCGGTTTCTCTGACTCAGCCATTCCGGAGCAACATACTGTGGGGAGTCGAATGCATTTACCTTTTCATAAGAAAACTGGTAGGTGAGAAACGAATAGACATCTCCCGCTTCCGATACCCAAAACTTATCCGGCGACAGCGTGCCGATAACATGCTCTCCCTCATGAAGAATCTCAATGATCTCTGCGAGCTGGATACCAAGGTTCAAATAATACTTTCGTTCTTCGCGCGAGAGTATTTTCTTTTTCTTTCGCTCTTCTATGACTTCTGCCAGAGATACAAAAGGATTTCCTTCTACATGTGGATTCCGACTTATAAAACCGGTAAATCCAGAGTCATATTCGCCTTTCACGAGTTTTTCCGGCCACAACGTATTTGCAAATCTCTGCTCTTTTGTCAAATGTGGTCGTTCCACCAACTCATCACTCATTCTCCTGACAACGTGTCTGTTCTGATAAACTTCCGCAGCTTCAACGTAAACTTTTTCCTCGCAGTTTGTCACGCTGTAAATCTTCGTACTGTCTGAAACTGCATAGATCAGGTCACCGACCACATAAGCAGTACCTGCTTCGTCAAAAACCTGTCTGTTTTTCTTAATTGATATTGGCATTTTTCATCCTTCCCCATTCGTTCCATATCACAATCAATTTAATATCATATCAAACCGGCGTGTCTTTCCATCTTTCACACACTGAAGAACATCCTTCTCCCAAAACGGAAGAATGTTGTCGCGAAAGTCCTCGATCAGATTTTCTTTAAAAACAGGATCCAAAGAGAGAAACTTTGAATAATTATTTACAATCAGGCAGATTCCCTGATCTGCCGAGATCCAGGACAAATCTGTCATCCAGTCATCAAAACGACTGAACTTATTTTTGCAGGTTCCCGGAAACTGCATCTTAGTCTCCATCTCCTTAAAAAAAGCCATCTTGTCGAGAATCTCATTTCCATTCAACACAACAATCAGAAATGAATTCTCCTCATAGTAGGTCACCGGATATGTCATCTCTTCCCGTCTGAGAATTCTATTTACCATTGCATTCCCTCCTCTACTTTATTTTGGTAAATGAATCATAATGATCCCCACTATAATACACCGAACCATCACTTCCGATGACGAAGCGTTCGTGATCGCGTCTGCTTCCATCTGTGGGCTTATTATTCACATCATACTCTTTATAGGTGATTGGTTTTCCCTCGTTATCCACGGTCGGCAAATCGCCATCCCGGTTTGAAAACTCTCCCCCACCTTTTGTACCTGGTGTCGCATCACTGTGAGGTCCATTCCAACCGTCCTGAACATAGCGATGATAAGACTCCTGAACGTTTGGAGGTAACTCGGAAATATCTTTTTCTGATATTTCTCCGTCCTCCACCTCACTCTTCGTACCGTCTTCTATTTTCTCCGTATGATCTTCTATTTTATCATGATTCTCTTTGCCCGTCTCCTTGGTTTCGCTGTTTTCATCTCCCGTCTCTCTTTTTTCATACTGTTCATCCTCGAACGCAAGATCCAGCTCGTCATCCGTTGCTTCTGCGTCAATTTCTGAATTGGAAGAAGTCTCTACACTGCTCTCAATGTTGCTGTCGCTCGATTCTGCGTTATATCCCTCGCTGTGTCCACCCTCGCCACTGTCTCCACCCATATCACAATACCTCCACGATCATTTATCTCATTCACTCATCTAAGCTACTTCTCTCAGCCCTTTATTTCAGTCACCTGTTTCAAGCATTTATCTATCTTATAAATCATTTCATGAAACAACTCGCACACACGGTAATCTGATCTGATTTCTTCTCCCCATCTGCCAGTAAGAGCAGTCGAAGAATCGTTTCTTTTTCTGCGTCTGTAAGAGGATAAGCATACTGATCCATTGCGATCATTGCATCGTCTTTCCAGCGCTCGCATTTCGCCCTATACTGCCTGTCCTTAGAGTACGGCTTTTGCATCGTCTTTGGGTCAACTTTTGGTAATGGAATGACTTCAAAGAAATTGACGCCATTGATCAGTTCCCGAATGATCTTTCCGTAATAGGGATACTTCACACGGTTGGAATCCCAGAATAATCGGATGCTCTCATACTCAATCTGACTCCTCTCAAACAAGGCAATATAGTCCTCGATTTTCCATTTGCTGAAATCACGGATACAATGAAGTTTTCTAATGAGTTCGTTTTTGTCGTAGACGTTCCTGTTAAACTGCCCGACAATCTCTCCCAGCAAAAATCCCCGAACTTTACACAGATCTGCATACTCCACTTCTGGCTGAAAACTCAGATCTGTCGGAGCCACCGCATATGGATTTTTATAAAAATCGAACTTCGTCAATACCGGCTCAATCCAGCCCTCCTGAAAGACAACGCCGACTCCATTATCCAATTTTGAAAGTTCCAAGACCTGCTCCCTGTCTAACGACAGCGCAGATTCCACTGCGGTCTGATCCGTCGCATCCTGAAGTCTCATGACGATCTTCGTGGAAGTGTTTTTCATCGCAGTCGGATCAAGCTCTCCCGGTGACTGATCGGCAATGATGAATCCCTCTCCGGTAAATCTCAATTCCGTGATACATTTTGTCAGAACCTCCACCGATTTACTGCCAATCGAAGGGCTATCCTCCCCCTGTGGCACAGAAGACGATTTCTTCAAGATGTTATGAGCCTCCTCCAAAACGGTAACATGGCAAAGCCTGTTCTTCTTTCCCTCATTGATTCTGTGTTCATAGAGGCGAATCAACAAGACTCCCATGATCAAAGAAAGCGTCTCCTGAGAACCCAATCGGCTCAGATCAATGATCACATTTTTGTCAAACAAATCACAGTCCGGAATATCATATCCACTGCAAAAAATCTCCTTAAAAATCCCCTCGGTCAGCATCGACAATCTTGTCTGCAAAGCCCCCTCATACGTCCCCTTTGCCTCACCGACAAACCTGCTCTTCTCGATCGCTTTCGGCAGTTCGGCAAGCACATCCACAAAGGTCGGAAATACCCGTTTCCCTTTGAGACAGATCGAATTTGTCAGATCCCACCCACAATGAATGTACGCCATTCTCACGCAGTCTCTCAATACTGCCGGCTGAGCCGCGTACAACGGCCACGCGGTTGAGAATACACTGATCAACCTCTCCATATGATTTAAGATATGGACATTCTTCTCAAATGCAAACGGGTTTACCTTCAGCATCCGATACCGAAATGGAGTCGTCGAGTAGATATCAATTCCGGGCAGTTTTCCCCACAACTTTCCATACTCTCCCTTGGCTGGCTCAATCACGGTGAATGGAATGTTGTTTCCATGCAGTTGGTACAAAATATCTCCGATCGTTGTCGTCTTTCCCACTCCGGTCGCCCCGACGGCGAGTGTATGCGCATTCAGTTTCTGCAATTCGAGACGGGTTCTCGTATGTCCATCGATTCGCCCCATATGCATCAGATTGCCGACCGGGAAACTGGACTGTTCAAATACTTTTCTGTCTTTTCCTCCAATCAGATGAATGTTTCTTCCAAAGGTTGCCATGTGCATCACCGAGACCATACCCGCCGATTTTCGTGGCAGATTCATCATTCTTGAGAGTTCCTTTCCGGTGACAATGCTCTCCATTCTCTGAGGCGCATTTCCCACATAAAAGACTGGGGCAACTCCCATAGACAACGTATCCGTAAGATTTTGAATATTCTGATGGTTGGAATTCAAATCGCCCGGCCGTGTCGGTTGCCACAGATCGATCACCGACTGTTCCACATCCGTATTGTCTCCTGTGACAATGCTTCTGAAGGAGTTTGTCGCGACAATCGTCGTGTCATTGGCATTTGAGATAAAGTAGCCACAGCAATCCCAGAGTCCCTGGCTCTCGCTTTCCCGAAGCCGGCTGATCTGCTTGTCCAGTTTGACTCTCAAATCCCGAATCTCCTTGTTTGTCTCCGTCCGGACAATCGTTCTCGAAGATCCCGTGGATTTCTGAAGCGCTGTACTCGTCATATCTGCTTTTCCGATTGCACTCCCGCTCTGCCGTCCATAATTGATACCAACCGATCTTCCCGCCTGCATTCCATTCGCCTGCTGTTTTTGAAAAGAAATACCCAGACCCAACGGCGTGATCGTAAACGCATTTCCATTTCCACTTGAAGAGAATACGCCATTGCTGTTCGTCACGGAATACGCTTCACTGATGCTGTTACTGATTGTCTGCGACAAGGTCTGAGCCGTTGTATCGGTTAATGCCGTGCTCTGGCTCTGGGTATCATGAACCGAAATCTGTTCGAGCGGGGAGAGAGCCGTCGAGATTGCCTCAAGCGACAAGATTCTGCGGTCGATCACATCTTTTGAGTACGGAGTCGCAATAATCAGGGCGGTAAACTCTTTTCCCTGCATCGTATCCATGAATTTCTCCATTCCCTGAACATCTGCTCCCGAAAATCGTTCTTCCCTTGAGGATGGAACAACCGACACTGCGCCCACCGTTTTCAACTCATGATTCGGATTGGAACTCATTCTGCCCATGATCTCATCGATTTTTGTGGCATTCAAAGACTCCATAACCATTCCCGGGAAATTGCCGGTTAAAGTCTGAATCAACGCTTTCTCTGCGGTACCCGGAGCATCTGACTGAAAACCAATATAAAGGGAAATTCCATCCACAGTTCCCTGTATCATCATAAAGCAACTGTTGACTAAGGCATTCATCGTCTGATACACGGTTGTGAGGCGAGAGGTGACTTCCTCGTCACTGATTGCGATCTGCTGGATTCTCAACAACCGAATTCCCCGTTTCACCCTGACAGGATCGGAGATCCCCAGGACCTGACAGCCCGGACTCACAAAAGACTGCATGTAGGACTTGGAAAGAAAATCTTTCACCGCAGAGACAGAACTCCCCAACTGCTGTAAGCCCGTACCTGAAATCTGTGACATCATCGCCCATCCCCCTTTTCCGTTTTATAATTGCGTTATTATTTCGTTTTATTATCCCAAACTTATATAAAAAACAAGTGATAAGATACAGCCTAAAACGCCGGCGACACCTATTCCAAGTTCGATTTGATTCTGCTTCGTGCCATTCTTTTTTGAGACCGGACCTATATTCTGGGTGATCACAAGCCCGGAAATAATTCCCCCGCAGATCGTGGCTAGCAAAGACAGAATCGTTGTCGCTGTGAGAATTGTAAGAATCGCACAGACAATAATGATCGTCGAATAGGTTGGCGGTGTGATGATATCGTTTTCCGGCAAAACAATCACCTTGCAGGTCTGGCGCAAAATGATTGTTCCATTCGCATCAAATGCCGAGACTTCAAGCGTCGTGTCCCCCTCATCTATTGCAGTCACGGATTTACTGTTTGAATCCCATCTGGCAATTGATGAATCAAGCACTCTCACACTTATGCTCTTGCACCCGGAGCCAACCGGTTCTAAGGTTGCATGAAATGGCACCGGTGAAGAATTTAATTTCATCCTGATTTCGGGATCCATCCTGATTTGTTTCGGCAACGGAATGACCTGAACGGCAATGGACTGCATGACCTTATCCACCTGAACCGTGATCGTACACCTTCCCGGATTTAATGCCTCGAATCTGCCCGGTCCGAGCATTTTCAGGGAGTTTGCCGGTGAGACCGACCATCTGGCATTTGCGATGTTGGTGGCATTTGACGGCATATAGTTTGCACTCACACAAAACTGTGCGCCTTGAAGCACCGAATTTCCACTCGCAATTGACGATACAATCGCCAAATCTATTGATGTCACTCTCGGAACAACATACACCCACATCGGATGTTTACAGAGTACTTTTCCTGTCTCGGAAAAAATCTCCAATTGCGCGGAACCTGCCTGCAATGCCTTCGCCGCTCCATTCTGGATCGCAATCACCGACGGATTGCTGCTCTTTGCGGTTAAATTGGATGGTGGAAACTCATCGATAAGAATGTTTGCTGAGAGACCACATTCTAATTGCGCTGGCATTCTGCACTCGACAACCGGTTCCTCCCGGGTAAGCATTTGAAGCCTTGATCTCACATAAAAAGAGGCACTCTTGCCTGCATTGCAAAGTTTCGAATAGCAAAACATCATATATGGATAAAGAATCGTGATGTCGATCCACTCCTGAATCAAGGACAGGGCTTTTTTCTCATTTGCTCGGATCGCCAGACATTGTCCTAATTCCACTGAAAGCTCCCTGCTGCTTTCATCGATGACAACAATAAGGTCATCCTCGGATAATCCTATCTGCCTGCCCTCTGAGTAGCTGTTTAACGTCGTCAAAACAACATTTACCGCCTCTTTCCGATCTGCTGTGCATTTACATTTACCCTTAAAAAACGGATCAAGTCCGTTTAAAATCGAAGCCTTATATATACCTGCATCCACTGTAGATGTGAGTGAAAATCCGGGAATATCCGGCAACATAATTCCCATCTTATTCGATGCTTCATTCATCCATTGACATCGGGTTTTTGTGTCATACTTTCGTACGAGAGCCGTATGAGATAAATCCGTACATTCCCTGCGGTTTGCAAATACCGCTGTAAGCATCAGATATTCGATCTCAAGGCACTGGACTCTCAATGCATAGTCATCATTCACCTCAGAGTAAAGCAGTTCCGGCAAATCCTGATACCAGTTCGAGAGCGGATCAATTTCACACACCTGAAGCTGGCTCTGGGAGGACAATCTTTGACCATCTAACCAGAGATCCGCAGTCCTCGTATAAGGGCTTACTTTCATGTCAAAAATATGTTTCACCCAAACCACCCTTTCTTGAAATACGCAGTTAAATCCAGATTTTTCTTTTTTGTCAACCGACATTCCGGAATGGCTTCCAAATCCCAGGAATACCCTGCCATTTCGCTCGATTTTTTAAGAAAATTGTGTCGCCCAAATTTCCCCGAAAAGGAACTGATATCATTTGTCACATCTACAAACGAGGCCTCCTGATTGATCCATACCAGATTCCATCCATGAGGCGATCCGTTCAGCGTTCCGCCGACGTAGATGCAGGGAATATCTGAGTAATCGCAGAGGAATTTATAAGCCATTGAAATTCCCTCACACACCGCAATTCCATCCTGCACAATACCAACCAGATTGTGTGCCCGAATTCCATTCGTATCTCCATATTTGACATTATTTAAAATTACATCGTGCAACCACAATGCCTTCTCTGCAATCCCAAGATTGGATGGAGTATGAGAATAAATATATTTTCCCCAGTCTTCACATTTTTGAAGAAGCGTCTCCGCCTCCGATTTGGTATATAGATAATCCCCACGGATATTCATCCCAAATATACTTTTCGAATACGCAATCTGGTAATAATTTACATAAAACAAAAGCGGATAATCAAAATGAATCGCCTGCGCAATCTCTGAAAGGTTACAGTGAGGAACGGGTAAATGAATGTGGGACTCAAAATGCATCCACTGGCTGACCAGCGAGTCATACACAGACTGATCATGTGCATCCAGCTTACTTCTGTAATAAAGCAGGGCCTTCATCTGCATCAACCTTCACCTCCATCCATCTCCTAAATTCCTAACCTGAATACATAATCTAAATCCCTAAATCTTCAGCTTTTCAGATCTTCAAATACCGCTGAACCAAGAATACATAAACCATCATTTTCATCACTTTCCCTATCATACAGGGAATGATATATTTCGGCAGTGGCATCTTTCCGGCGCCTGCCGTGACTCCAACCAGATCAAACAATGGAAGTGGCAAAAAAGCAAACAACCATACCGTAAAAACGCCATATTTCTGCACATATGTTTGAATCCGAAAAAGAAAGGGTGTATCTTCCACAACATTTTTTCCGGCTCGACCACAGCAGTAGCTGATGAGTTCCCCGCACGCAGTTCCAACTCCACCGATTATCGTGCTAAACAGGGGATTTAATACCGTTGAGGCACTGATCGTAAAGGCAATCCCACTTGCCGGCAAAAAGACGGTGGCATTTGTCAGAAAACACGCCACAAACAGTCCTATATAACCGGCTACGGCAAGTTTTTTTATGATCTCGGGCCACAGCAAAAACGGCAATGATCCGGTTACGGCAACTGCAACTGCCAACACAATTTTTAAGAAACGGAAAGCGATTATTTTTGCAGTTTTTTTGAATTTTGTCTTGAGTTCTGTTTTGGATTCTATCTTGGGTTTTGTTTCCATCTTTATCCTTCCACGATTCCACTTAAATTCCTATGGTAATAATTTCGCTCAGATTTTCAAAAATTCCTTTTTTCTTTGCACTTTTAGGCGGGTTCTCTTTTGCACAAAGAGGACATTGATCGAGTTCTTTTCGGTACCAGTGGAAATGATTCTTTTCGCACTGTTTCAATGGTTCGTTATAGAATCTCATCAGAGCATCCATCCACTCTTTCGTGGTGGGGCGTTCTTTTATTTTTTCTAAGTAAGTTTCCTGATTATAATCAAAAACTCTGACAAATAAATCTTGAATATATTCGGGTAACATGCTAAAAGGAGGCGCCCAATCAGGAACCGTCAGTCCCTCTATCTTTTTTATGTATGGAGACTCCCCGTTCATGATTTCTACATTCGTATAGGTATCACTGACTGCTCTTGATACCAGATCTGATCGGACACCGCCAAATGGATTTGCGTTATTCATCAGCAATCTGAAAATTAAAATCGCCAGGGAAAACAAATCTGTCTCTCTCGTGAAACACGTATTTTTCAGGTATCCTGCGTTTTGAAGTTCAGGTGCCAGCATTTCCGGCAGACCGACCGCACACGGAAAATGCTCGTTTGTCGTTTTATCCACGATGTCATAGGAATCTGTGTCTATCAGACAAACCGTGCCATCCGGATTGACCACAATGTTATTCGGGTTTAAATCTCCAATTACAACTTCGTGCTCATGGATATAGGAAACCGCTTCCGCCAGGTTATATGCAATGATAATCAAACCTTTGTAATCCAACTCCGGAAAGTATTTTGTTCTGTCTGCGGAATTCCTCGACACATCATACAATTTGAATCTGGTTGTGATACCTGGCATGATATATCCAACAAAGTGATCGTCCTCATCGTAGAGTAAGGATTCTGGAATTGTATTAATCAACACGTGGTCTAACTTTGACGGAATCTGGTTGTTGATAAGTGCCTCTATTTTTCTTTCCATATATGCAAAATCCGTTGTCGACTTAAATACCTTCACAACCTTTCCAGGCATATTCGGAACTTTGTATACAGCACCTTCTCCACCGCTTCCAAGCATGGTGCCGAGATATACCACTCTGCCATCGTTTGTATAAAATGTTTTCTCGGTGATACTTTCGGTTCTATTCTGTGAATTACTTTTTATTTTTTCCCTGTCACTGCGGTTACTGTTGCATGCGATTTGAGAAAGCTCATTTTTTAACGTGAGTGCGGATTGTCTTTCGGTCTCAGAACTCGCCAGAAACTTGTCTAATGATGTCGCCAACGATGCCAAGGCAATCGCATCGTCGGTCGCAACATCATGGTCACTGTACACTCTTTTTAATAACTGACTGAGGTATTCTCTGGTTTCTTCAAAACTGATCTCTCCCTCAAGCGCCTGTTTCTTTTCATTTGGAGCATGATTTTTATTGCTCATAGAATCTCTCCTGTCGCCAATCACTGATTAGTACCTGTTGACGAATCTCTGTCTTTTTTATTTGTATTTCATTTATTTGTGTTTGACTTATTTGTGTCTAACTTGTCTGTATTTAATTTCTGCTGATTCTTCTGCATTCGACTCTGCCGGATTCTCTCGGCAGTCTGTTCAGACAAGACTTCCACCGTGGAAAGAATTTCTCCACTCATTTCCGTCACTGCTCCTTTTAATCCAACAGAAATATCAACAACCCCCGCAAATGTCTGTTTTACCCCATTTACAATCATCTCTCGATTCTCATTGTAATTGAATCTCTTTTCATTATAATTGAATCTTCTTTCATTGTAATTTGCATTGCAGTTTGTATTGTAGTTTGCATTATAATTTGACCTCTGCTTTGGATGATTCCCCGGATCACGCTTCGACTCACTCATTTCCCGATGCCCGTTATAATTTGAGCTTCGTCTCGGCTCACCTTCTTTTCTCTTTTCCGTCTTCTTGTCCATTGGGTTCTTTTTACTTGGACTCTTTTTGCTCTGCGAAGGATATAAGGCATTCCGTCTTTTCTTCTCGTACTCTGCTGTCTGCTTATTCCACGCCTCATCGTCAAATACAGGCTTCTGAGACTTCTGAATCGCTTTCTGATTCACAACACCGACAAAGGTAATATCATCCGTCACAGCATTTCTGTATGCTTCCGTCTTTAAGTACTCATCCCAGTCGTTGCAGTTGGATTTTGCGCTTTCCGCATCCGTCTGAGATGTGTAAAACACCGGTTCTATAAAACGATAATAGACCCGATTGTTCTCTGACTCCGGTCTCACAAATGCATCAAGAACACCATCCGTCGCCATAACAAATCCCACGGTGTTATTTACTTTTCCGTAGGTCCACTGTTTGCTCTGAAGCGGAAATACACTGCTCGCCTCTTCTCCCTTAATACGGGCGGTAACCATCGCATAAATTCCATCTTTATCCAGTGCGACGATGCCGTCGTCTCCGGCATGCGCAAAATAAAGTGTCGTTCCATCGTACACCGCCAACGTGAGCGTGGACTGCAGCGAGTAGGATAATACTTCAAGTTCCTCAGCCCGCTTCTCAACGGAATCAAATGCATACTGCATTGCGTCCGAGAGTCCCATCTTCATTCGACTTGGAGTGTCAAAAACAAAACCGGGCTGACTCATCTCCACTTTAAGAAACTCCTCCAGAAAATCCAAACTGGATTTCACGGCTGTCTCCGCACCGTAATCCGACAACTGACAACTGCCAACCCCATCCGCAATCGATGCAATGACAATCTGTTTGTTCACCCAGCGAAATCCACTCCTATCCTGACAGGGCAGGTTGTTCTTGATATGAGATTCCCCCTGCTGGGAAATGCAGAATACACTGATGTCATTTTCATATCCCGAAGTCGGATCTGGAAGATGAATCTCCGGAAGTCTTTCTTCCGTCTCGTCATTTTCTTCGTGACTTGTTTCGCCGTCTTGCTTGCTATCTGTTGTGCTGTTTTTTTCGTGATCCTTTTCAATATCTTCTTTGTTATCTTTTTTGCTATTTATTGTGTGATTCGTTTCGCCATTTTCTTTGCTATCTTTTTCGTGGTCTGCTTCGCTATTTTTCTCTTTGTGGTCTTTTTCTTCTTCCTCGCGACCCACTTTTTTCTCTTCCTCATGACCCTTCTCATGGTTCTCGGTGTCCTCGGTAATATCCGCCGTAATCTCCTCGCTCTCTGTATCCGTTACTTTAGGAGAAGCCGTTTCCATCGTGTCATTTTCTTTTTTGATTTCTTCCATTGCGATCCTCCTGAGAAATCTTGTGATACTCCCCACCTATGAAGGAAGGGAATATCTTTTTTGAGATATGTTTATTTTATCAATCCACTACCTAAAAGTACATGCCATTTCAGTCTAAAGTATCTCTGATTGCAGTTCATGCGTTGCACAAACTGCAATGGATTTTGCCGATGCTTCGCATTCCAAATCGGCAAAATCAGCTCCCACCACGGTATCATACGGAATTTTCAGTTCAGAAAATTCCTATCCATGTACAGTAACCCCTCATTACTCATTAATCCCCACCGTAATAATGCTCGGTGTGGGTGGAAGATTGACCTCCTCAGATACCGTGGGATCGGACTTTGCGATAACAGTAAGGCTTTCACTCAGCCATACAAAGGCCTCTTTAAAATGTTTTGAATCCGCAGACAGAACCACTTTTGAAGGTGCATCTTCCGGATAGTACTCCCGCAATTTTTCCTTATTCGCACTCTCTCCGATTGCCATAGGCATAAACACTACCTTTTTACGATCAATATAACCTCTGAGTCTGGCCTTTGTGGCAGACTCCCTCTCCTCATCCGTGGCTTCTCCATCAGTAAGAACAAAAAGCCAGGGACGATAGTAATTAATTCCATTCTGTTTGTATAAATCTTTTCTCTCTTCAAGAACATCAAGTGCGGTGTCAATTGCTTCATTCAGAGCCGTAAGACCCTCCGCCACTAATTTCGGCGCCTGATATTCCATTGCCGGTTTAAATGGCATCTCCGTCTGCACCGTGCTGTTAAAAGAAATAATCATAATCTCCACTCTTCCCAAAGCAAGCGCATCCTGTTGCAAGGCATGTCCAAATTCTTCAAGGCCATGATTTAATTCTTCAATCGGTTTCTCCATCATGGACATAGACGTGTCCACCAACAAAACAGCTGCAAGATGCTTCTCTCCTGGATGGATTGGTGCTACAAGTGTACCTGACATAACATTTTTCTCCCTTTCCCCTTATTCTGTACTCCCACCAATTAATTTGCAATCGTATTCAACACAATACTCGCAAAGTTTCTTCCTGTCCTGAAATCGGAAGGTGTTTTGCTGATTACAAATAATTGGTTTGTCGGAAGATACAGGATCTTCCAGTGTTTCTTGCCATCCATTATCTGAAAACCACTTCGGAGCAGATATTGCCTGAGGTTGCTGTTCAGTTTTTCATAGTTACGAAACTGAGCTTTAAATTCCTGTCTCTGTATGCATCTCTCACTCATTTGTATCACCTTCCTTTCTGTAAACTCATTATCCCATAAAGGGGTCTATTACTAAAGAAAGGAAACTGGAAAAGTTGGTTGTAAAATGACCAAAGTTACGAATTTTTCTCAGATTGGCTCATGAATTTTAACCGGAACCAATTCCCACTTACAAGATTTCTCCATAGTCTTTCATATGCCCATATATTCTTCCTGTCCAGCCAAATACCTCCCTGACCTGGTCACATCGAAACAACGGACAACATGTTTTTTCTTCCGGATAATATTCCATCGCCTTTTTCACATCAATATCATCACCTATTCCAACCGGCATAAAGATTACTCTTTTTCTCCGAATTTCATTTTGTAGCCGATTTCTGACGACACATTCCTGATCCAAATCAGATGCCTTCCAATCAGAAAAGACAATCAAACACGGTCTGTAATAAAAAACACCAAATTCCCGAAACTCTCTCTTTCTTTTTTCAAGAGCATCAAGTGCAGTGCCAATTGCTTTATTAAGAACGGTTCGACCGTCAGCTACAAATTCCGGTGACTGATATTCTATCGCAGACTTAAATTTCATTTCCGTCTTCACAGTGCTGTTAAAAGAAATAACTGTAAGATCAATTCTTCCTGAAGCAACACAATCCTCATCTAATATCTGACCAATTTCCTTGAGAGTATGATTCAACTTCTCAATTGCCTTTCCCTTCATTGAGGTAGAAGTATCCACCACAATGGCAACTGCAAAATGTCTCTCTCCCGGATTTCTAATCGGATTCGTAATCTCCATCCATGTATCTGCCATAACTTTTCCTCACTTTCTCTCCTATGCTTATATTTATTGTAATCGTCCATCGAAGAAAAGTACTTAGCCAAACTCCGTAAAGTTAGCTTTCTGAAACGCTTATTATCATCGCCACAGATATAGAGATGTTTTTTGCACCTAAAATAAAAAAGAACATGCCTTGGCACATTCTCGCGCCCATACAAAAAAATCCGACAGCCACATACATGACTGCCGGATCGCAACTTGCTCTTTACTTTCACTTTTTTATTCCATTTAACGTTCCCGACGGGAATCGAACCCATATCTGACGCTTAGGAGGCGTCTGTTCTATCCGTTGAACTACGAGAACAGCCCTTTTATTATAGAGCAAACAGACAGGTTCCGTCAAGCGGGAATTATTCCTGCGTGTATCTCTCTGCACATATGCCTGTTACAGTTCATGCATTGCACGAACTGCAACGGATTTTGCCGATGCTTCGCATTCCAAATCGGCAAAATCTGCTCCCACTACTGCATCATACGGAATTTTCAGTTCAGAAAATTCCTACCTGCGTGTTTCTCTGCACATATGCCTCCACAAGTTTCAGTGTCTGCATCATTCCGTGAATATGAGTGCGCTCCATGTGGTGAGATGCCTGAACACCCTGACCGATCAGCGCATGACGCACATTGTGACCGCCACGGATTGCAGCGGAAGCGTCGGAGCTGTATCTGCGGTAGCAGTCGACTGCGTAGTCGAGTCCAAGCTCTTTTGCCATCTCAATCATCTTTGTCGTCAGATCATAGTCATACGGACCTGCGCTGTCCTTTGCGACGATGCAGACTTTCTTTTCATCGCCCTCGAGATCGTCTCCGACCGCTCCCATATCCACAGCAAGCATCTCGGTCACATCCTCCGGAATGTAGCTTGCGCCGAAACCAACTTCCTCAAAATTTGTGAACAACATCCGGATCTTTCCAACCGGATTTACTTTTCCATCATGAATCTCTTTAAGCAGAGTCAGAAGGACAGCTGTGCTCGCCTTGTCATCAAGGTGACGGGATTTGATGTATCCGCTCTCGCATGCGACAAAACGTGGATCGAATGAGATATAATCTCCATTCTCAATTCCGAGTGCGCGCACCTCCTCTTTCGTGTGCACATCCTCGTCGAGACGCACTCTCATACAGTCATCTGTTCTCTTCTGGTCACGGCACTCCGGGAAAACGTGAACGGACGGCTCTGTCGTCAGAATCGTACCTGTATAAGAACGACCATCACGCGTGTGAACCGTGCAGTACTCGCCCTCAATGCTCTCCATCATATATCCGCCGACCGGAACAAGTTTCAGCGTTCCGTCATCCACAATCGTTCTCACCATTGCGCCGAGGGTGTCGCAGTGTGCGGCAAGAAGGCGATTTCCACCGTCCTTCACATCTCCCTCATGGACATCCACAATCAACGCCCCTCTGCTTGTGTACTCTGTGTGGAAACCAAGGTTTTCTGCCTCTGCTTTCAGCCATCCCATAACTTCTTTTGTGTAACCGGATGGGCTCGGAATGTTTACCACACTTCTCAGCTTTTCTGTCATATAGTTTTTTATCTCAAGTTCTGTCATGATAGTTCTTCTCCATTTTTTCAAATAATTTTAACAGTTCAATCCCTTCACAATCCCAAATAAACATCCATTGAAAATCACCCCAAATTGCCCTCAACTATATAGGAGTAGGACATCCACTCCAAGTTATATTCAGGACTGCTTTTCCACAAGCACATAGACAATCGCAAGCGGAATCACACAGAGCAGGGACGATTTCAGTCCCAATCCCAGCATCTTGGATGTCGCATAAGAGATCGCGATTCCGGTGTGGAAAGCGAGAAGCGTCAGACCGAAGATCGTTCCCTTCTCCTTATATTTCGGATCGCCACTGTTCCAGTAAAGGCAAAATGAGGATACCGTCTGCTTTAAATTGTTCGTGGAAAAAATCGTCGAGCAGACATATCCACATGCTCCGGTAAACGAAGTCCACTGAAATGCCATGATGAAAAATACCGGGTAGAGCGAAAGCATTCCATTCATATCTGCCGGAAAAAATGCCAGCAAAATACACACTGGAATCTCAATATACAGACAAACCTTTCTGACATTCCAACTTGTTCTCGCCGGAATCAGCGTTGCAATCGCCACTGCCAGCGCAAAGATGACAACGCTTCCGAGACGAATCAGCACACTGAGCATCTTTGCATCCTCAAGATCCATGACCATGTGAATCAAATTTCCAGTCACTGCCGAGCCGAAAATATCAAATCGGTTAAAAATCGCATATGCTCCCATAAAACCGCCGACAATCGCCATCAGGCAGTGCATCCAGAGATCGAGTCGCATCCAGATGCTCTCTTTCTTCTCCTTCTCAACCAGCACCTTCAGTTGCTCAGCTTTCGATTCCGATTTCTGCTCAGACTTTGGGGTTATTTTTTGTTGCGCTTCCTTCTGTGTTTCTCCCTTAGTTTCTGTTTCCATATTCTTTTGTATCCTTCCCGTTATTCCGTTTTCCCATATTTGTTTTTTCAGAGTGCACTTACACACCACACCTACCCGAAACAACAATGATCACGTTAAAGGTTAAACATCACTGTTCTGCCGGCTTCCCGCAAACTTTGCGACACCCTGCATCCAGATCTGTCCCTTGAATCTGCGTCCGATCTTCGGCTCGCCGATCAGATCTTTCTTTGCAATTCCGACATGAAAAATCATATCACTGCACTCGAGTGTCAGGTCATAGACAATTTCCTTTGTGACCTGATTTTTCTTCTCCTCAATCTTGCGGATTTCTCCGATCACCGAATACTGGTCACACTCGATTCCACTCGGCATAAAGCTGGAATCCACAATCGAGTACAGATCTTCTTTCATCACTCTCCTGGAAATTTGAGAATACATATCCATGTCCTCGATCGTCAGCGTCTCCATCGCATTCTCATCGCCATTTTTTGCTGCCTCAAGCAGGTGATTGCGGTCCTTCGTTGCAACCTTTGCCATCTCGATCTGTTTTCTCGTCTTGTGGAGTGGCAAAAGCACCTTTCCCTCGGTCGCAAGACCGGTCAGGCTGACTTCCTCTACCTTTGTGGAAAGGCGTCCCAAACGTGCCAAACGACGACAGCGGTACTCAAAACCGTTATCCAGATAAAAAATCAGGGAAATTCCCACTCGAAACTCGTCGAGAAGTCCCGCATAGGTCTCCTTCTCCGTGTGGCGCTGAATCGAGCAGTCCACTGTGGAGGACGGATCAGATGCCGTCAGATACGGATAATAAAACTCTCTTCGGAAACGTCCTTTCGGATCTACCTCTCCGACCATGACAATTCCCATGCCGGGAGCAACCTCCGCGCGAATCTCACAGAGATTTTCATCTTCATCAATTTCCAGACATTGACGCGCATTTCCCTTTTCCAGGTCATCGAGCAGTCTCTCTATATCTCTTTTCTTTCGGTAAGCGCCAAATCCCACACTTCTCAAAAATTTATGCATTCTCTCTCCTTACCTTACTTCATACTTCATTACTTTTTTACTTCTTTGTTTTTCTTCTGCATTATACTCTATCTATTCCGCATTTTCAATAAATGATGAACGCGAAAAAACTCCCCGGAACAGACAAAATCTGTCCCGGAGAGTTTCTGTAAGACTCCAAAAAACTTAAAAACCTTTTTGGATCTCTTTTTCGATTTATGGATTTATGAGTTTTACGGTCGTTTCGTTGGCTATATTCTGCTTCGCTTATGTTTATACAATACCCTGAGCCAGCATAGCATCTGCAACCTTCTCGAAGCCTGCGATGTTTGCACCTGCAACGTAGTTGCCCGGAACACCGTAACGCTTTGCAGCGTCATCAGCCTTTGCGAAAATATTTACCATAATGTCATGCAGTTTTGCATCGACTTCCTCGAAGGTCCAGGAAAGTCTCTCGCTGTTCTGGGTCATCTCCAGAGCGGAGGTAGCCACACCACCTGCGTTTGCAGCCTTACCCGGCATGAACAGCATACCGTTCTCTAAGAAGAAATCGGTTGCCTCTCTGGTGGACGGCATGTTTGCGCCCTCTGCAACTGCGAAGCATCCGTTTGCCTTCAGTGCCTTTGCACCATCCAGATCCAGCTCGTTCTGGGTTGCACACGGAAGAGCGATGTCACACGGAATCGTCCAGATGCCCTTGCCCTCGGTGTAAACAGCGGTCGGAACAGCCTCAGCGTACTCTTTGATACGTCCACGGCGAACTTCCTTGATCTCCTTAACAATATCCAGCTTGATGCCGTCCTTATCGTATACATAGCCGTTGGAATCGCTCAGAGCTACAACCTTTGCGCCTAACTGCTGTGCCTTCTCGGTTGCGTAGATTGCTACGTTTCCGGAACCGGAGATCACAACGGTCTTGCCAGCCAGCTCCTTGTCGTTTGCCTTCAGCATCTCGTTCAGAATGTAAACCAGACCATAACCGGTTGCCTGAGTTCTTGCAAGAGAACCGCCGTAGGTTAAGCCCTTACCGGTCAGAACGCCCTCATACAGACCAGTCAGTCTCTTGTACTGACCATACAGGAAGCCGATCTCTCTTCCGCCTACACCGATATCACCAGCCGGAACATCCTGATCTGCACCGATGTACTTGTACAGCTCGGTCATGAAGCTCTGGCAGAATGCCATAACCTCTCTGTCAGATTTGCCCTTCGGATCAAAGTTAGAACCACCTTTACCGCCGCCGATCGGAAGTCCGGTCAGAGAGTTCTTGAAGGTCTGCTCGAAGCCCAGGAACTTTAAGATGCCCTGGTTTACGGACGGATGCAGACGCAGACCACCCTTGTACGGTCCGATTGCGCTGTTAAACTGAACACGATATCCCTTGTTCACCTGAACCTGTCCCTTATCATCTACCCACGGAACACGGAAAGAGATAATACGCTCCGGCTCAACCAGGCGCTCTAACAGAGCTGCCTTACGGTATTTCTCCTCATTTGCATCAACTACCAGTCTCAGGGAATCCAGAACCTCTTTTACTGCCTGATGAAACTCTTTCTCTCCCGGATTCTGCTCCACCACTTTCGCATAGATCTCGTCTACATAAGACATGTTCATAACCCTCCTTCATCAATGATCCATCATCATTCCGTCTGATCATCTTCTCTTTTTCTCTTCAGACGTTTTTTCGTTAAAGTTCCTGCATGACACAAACTATAACGGATTTTCATAGAATGTTGAATGTTTTCAAACCAGCGTTCAGACTGCCCGAAAAGGCAAAAAGGGACCCTGCCATCTGGCAGAGCCCCTTTGCTCCTGACGTTTGAAAAAAGTATACTACTTTAATTCGTTAAAGTCAAGAACGAAATTTATAAACTTTTTTCACTGAATTCAGATTTTTTTCCTCAGTGAAATCTTATTTTATTAATAGTGCTTTATAATAACACTTTATTTTTTCTGTGCCTCAATCTGTTCTGCGAGATCGTTTAAGTAAACCCAACGATCCATCTTTTCCTCGAGCTGTGCTTCCTTCTCGGCTTTCTCAGTCATCAGCTGATTGAGTTTTCCATAGTCAGTTGCCGACACGGCAATCTGGGCGTCAAGCGCCTCGATCGCCTCCTCAAGTCCCGCAATGTCGTCCTCAATCGTCTCCCACTCTTTCTGCTCCTTGTAGGAGAATTTGAGCTTCTTCTGGTGTGCACGACCGTCCTGAGAGGACTTTACTGACGCGCCACTCTCCATGCCTGCGCCATCCGCGCCCGATGCTGATCCAGCTCCACCATTTCCACCCTGATTACCGGAAACATTCTGACTGCCCGCACGATTACCGGAAACACCACTCATATCACCGCCACCGCTCTGAGCGAGCTTGCGCTGATATGCGACCTGATAGTCCGTGAATCCGCCCTCGTACTGAACAACATTTCCATCGCCCTCAAACGCAAAAATTCGGCGCACAACACGGTCAAGGAAATACCGGTCATGAGAAACCGTGATGACGATTCCCTGGAAGCTGTCGAGATAATCCTCAAGAATCGTCAGCGTGCGGATATCGAGGTCATTTGTCGGCTCATCGAGGAGCAGGACATTCGGTGCACTCATCAGGATCCGAAGCAGGTAAAGACGTCTGCGCTCACCACCAGAAAGGCGGGAAATTGTCGTGTACTGGACGCTCGACGGGAAGAGAAAACGCTCAAGCATCTGAGATGCACTGATGCTTCCATCCTTTGTCTGCACATACTCGGCGACATTTCGGATGTAATCAATGACCTTGAGACTCACATCCATATCCTCGTTTTCCTGAGAGAAATACCCGAGTTTTACGGTCTGTCCAATCTCAATCGTTCCGGAATCCGGCTTCACCCAGCCCGCAATCATCTTCATCAGCGTGGATTTTCCGCTTCCATTTGGTCCAATGATTCCGATGCGGTCATTTTTCAAAAAGACGTAATTGAAATCGCGCATCAGCACCTTATCACCATATGCCTTCGACAAATGCTCGATCTCAACAGTCGTTCGACCGAGACGGCTTGAGATCGACTCCATCTCAACCTGTCCGTCCGTCAGCTCCGGCGCTTCCTGATCGCGCAGAGCCTCATATCTCTGGATATGTGCCTTCTGCTTTGTCGAGCGCGCACGCGCCCCACGTTGCATCCACGCAAGCTCCGTCCGAAGAATACTCTGACGCTTGCGCTCAGACGCAGCCATCATGTCGAGACGCTCCGCTTTTAACTTCAGAAATCCCTCATAATTGCTCTGATAGCTGTAAAGTTTTCCCTTATCCAGCTCCACAATCCGGTTCGTCACGCTGTCGAGGAAATAGCGGTCATGCGTGATCATCAGCAGTGCTCCGCGGAATTTCTTTAAATAATCCTCAAGCCAGTCCGCCATCTCACTGTCGAGATGGTTTGTCGGCTCATCAAGGATCAGAAGATCAGCAGTCGAGAGAAGCACACTTGTCAGTGCAACTCTCTTTCTCTGACCTCCGGAAAGCGTCTCCACCTTTGCCGTAAAATCATAAATTCCGAGCTTTGTGAGGATCGTCTTCGCACTCGCCTCAATCTCCTCCCTCGAGGTGAAATGAGGCTCATTGAGGTTGTCTCTCACAATGCTGTCGAGAACGGAATCCCCCGGCGTAAACTGCGGAATCTGCGGAAGATAACGGATGTAGAGATTTCTTCTGCGAATCACACTTCCGTCATCCGGCTCCTCAAGACCTGCAACAATTTTTAAGAGCGTGGATTTTCCGGTTCCATTGATTCCGATCAGTCCGACTTTCTCGCCGTCTCCAATGCTGAACGATGTGTCATCAAAGAGCAGACGCTCGGTGTAGGATTTCGTCAAATGTTCAATCGTTATCAGACTCATTTTCTGCCTTAGTCATCCTTCTCTGTCACTGCAAATACAGTACGCTTTCTTGCCATCTCATCGCTCTCAAGATACTCGTCGTAGGAAGTGATCTTATCGATGAGCTGACCGTTTACGATCTCCATGATACGGTTTGCAGTCGTCTGCACGATCTGGTGGTCACGAGAGGAGAAAATCAGCACGCCCGGGAACTTCACAAGACCGGTGTTCAGAGCGGTGATCGACTCCATGTCGAGATGGTCAGTCGGCTCGTCGAGCATCAGCACGTTTGCGCCGGAAATCATCAGCTTGGAGAGCATGCAACGAACTTTCTCACCACCGGAGAGTACACGCACTTTCTTCACGCCATCCTCACCTGCAAACAGCATACGTCCGAGGAATCCACGTACATAGGTTACATCCTTCTCCGGAGAGTACTGGGTCAGCCAGTCCACGATCGTGTCATCGCTGTCAAACTCTGCAGTGTTGTCCTTCGGGAAGTAGGACTGAGTCGTCGTCAGACCCCACTTGTAGGAACCCTCATCCGGCTCCATCTCGCCTGCGAGAATCTGGAACAGAACAGTCTTTGCTCGCTCGTTCGGTCCAACGAGAGCAACCTTGTCCTCACGGTTCAGAGTAAAGGAAACGTGGTCGAGAATCTTCTCGCCGTCGATCGTCTTGCACAGATCGGTCACGGTCAGAACCTCATTTCCGATCTCTCTTGCCGGACGGAAATCAATGTACGGATACTTACGGCTGGACGGACGGATCTCATCAAGCTGGATCTTCTCAAGAGCACGCTTTCTTGAAGTTGCCTGCTTGGACTTGGAAGCGTTTGCAGAGAATCGCTGAATGAACTCCTGCAACTCCTTGATCTTCTCCTCTTTCTTACGGTTTGCCTCTTTCATCTGGCGAACCATCAACTGACTGGACTCGTACCAGAAATCGTAGTTACCTGCGTAGAGCTGAATCTTGCCGTAGTCGATATCTGCAATATTCGTGCAGACCTTATTCAGGAAGTAACGGTCATGGGATACAACGATGACCGTGTTCTCAAAGTTGATCAGGAACTCCTCAAGCCAGGAGATTGCATCGAGATCCAGATGGTTTGTCGGCTCGTCGAGAAGCAGGATATCCGGGTTTCCGAACAGTGCCTGTGCAAGCAGAACCTTGACCTTGAGCGCACCGGTCAGATCCTTCATCAGCGTGTAGTGGTACTCGGTGTCAACGCCCAGACCATTCAAGAGGTTTGCCGCATCGGACTCTGCCTCCCAACCGTTCATCTCTGCGAACTCACCCTCGAGCTCTGCTGCCTTGATACCATCCTCATCCGTGAAATCCGGCTTCATGTAAATGGCATCCTTTTCTTTCATCACCTCGTAAAGACGCTTGTTTCCCATAATTACGGTATCAAGCACCGGGAACTCGTCATACTTAAAGTGATCCTGCTGAAGGAAGGAGAGACGCTGTCCCGGAGTGATCACAACATCTCCGCTCGTCGGCTCAAGCTGTCCGGAAAGAATCTTCAGAAAAGTAGATTTTCCTGCACCGTTCGCACCGATCATTCCGTAGCAGTTGCCCTCGGTAAATTTAATGTTTACGTCCTCAAACAATGCCTTCTTTCCAACTCGAAGGGTTACACCATTTGCACTTATCATCTTCTAACACCTTTCTTTTTTTGAAATTTCTAATTCTGTGAACTGTTTCTTTTGTTTACCCGTTTTCCGGTTCGTTATGTTCACGCGTTGCGCAAACAGAACTTTTTTCTGCACGTTAGTTTCTGTCCTGAAAAAAGGGGGATTCTCCGTCCCCCTTCTTCTGTATCATATTTATTTTACAGGAAAATATTGAATTTGCAAGCGTTTTTGCGGATTTTCCTCAAGCGCTTCCATCCATGACATAATTCCAAACTCTGCGTTCTTCGTCAGCACATCCTCGAGCGCATTCAGATTTTCCTCAGAGTGCTCGACCTCCCGACAGAAACGGTGCACAAGATCCGCAAGCCAAAGCTCCATTTCCTCTGCGTCTGTTGCATCCGAATTCTTTTTCACACGCTCCGCTCTATCAAGGTTCTGCGCCTTCTCCTCATGCTTTCCTCTCTGCACCCAGACTGCCTGTGCCATATCCTCAAGAAGCATCGTACACGCGAGTGAGAACTTATACTTTCCGTAAGCATTCTCATTGTAGACCGCCCCACAAAAATAAGTGAACACAAAGTAGACCATCAACTGCTCCAAAAACAGTTCCACGCGCTCTCCCATCTCAGATGCACGAAACGCCTCTCTCTGTCTGTCGTATTCCGATTTCCCGTTTTCATAGAGAGTCTGTTTCATCTTTGCGCGGTGATCCGGCCAGTGGTGATGCAGAGGTTCGAGTTTTTCAAGCGCTTCATAGAGAGCACACATCAGCTCATAGCGAGAATCGCCGTCTGTTTTCTCTAAGTTCATTTTTTTTGAGTTCATTTTTTCAGAGTTTGCTCTTTCTAAACTCACTTTTTGAGAACTTCTCTTTCTCTCAAGATTTTTGCGAAGAATTTCAACTCGCTCACTCTCTCCAAATCGCTCCAAAATCGCATCCACCTCATAGAGCTTTCCATCGCGAATCCGCCTCTGCAAATCATGCGTGAGCGCAAGACCGAGCTCCATCCGCACATGGATGCTCAATGTCCTGTCCTGAAGAATTTCAAGCAGTCTTTCCCTTGCATCCGTCAACTTCGTGTAGAGAAAGAAATCAAAATCCTCATACGCATCCTCATTTTCCTCCCTCTCATCTTCCTTTGAGAGAAAACGCACCGTCTCCGTTGTCCCGAGAACAATCTTTGCAACCTCCATACAGGACATGCAAAGCGAATACTCCCTCACCCCGTCAAATTCCTCGATATGGCGCGGATAAGTCCGGCAAGTCCGGCAGAGCGAATCCGGTCCCATCTCCGTGTAGAGATCGCAGAGATTGTCTTCATTCAAAAGCGCACAACGATGATGATACTGACTGAAAGAACCTTCCCGCCAATTGATTGAATTGTGAAGCCTGTTCCCGAACGGTCCCTCCGCTTTCTTATATTTCTCCAACGATTTTTTATCAATCATGATCTCCCAGCCGGCACAGCAGGTATCTTCACATTCTGATGCCGTGCAATGGAATTTTTTGTAATAATGAGGATATGTATAAAGCATATTTCTTTCTCCCGCCCCTGTCTCTTTCTTGCCTATAAAAACGTGCCTGAAACCACTCCTCCGGTCCCAGACACGTCTCTGCACTTCTATTCGTTTCTTATTTGTCTTGTACTTGTTTTTAGCTGTTTCTTATTCGTGCCTTAGCTTCTGCTTTGCTTTTTAGCCTAAACGCCCAACCTTACAGCATATGCTTTCTCAGCTCTGCGCCATCCTGTGCACTTAAGTATGCCGGAGCGACATCAAATACGGTCTTACAACCGGTCTGACCCTCTTTGTTCATGCGGTAGGCTGCACGCGCATAAGCTACCAGAACGGAGGAGGTAAACTCCGGGTTGGAATCCAGCTTTAAGCTGTACTCGATCACATGCTTGTTCTCATCGTTCCAGCCAGTGCTTCCGGTACGGATTACAAATCCGCCGTGCGGGATACCTGCATGGTCGCGCTGAAGCTCTTCCTCGCTGATGAAATGAACGGTAGTATCATAATCAGCAAAGTAGTTCGGCATCGTAACGATCTCTTCCTCGATCTTCTTTAAGTCTGCACCCTCTTCTGCGACAACAAAGCACTCACGGGTGTGCTTCTCTCTGGTTGTCAGCTCCGGATTCTTTCCACTGCGAACTGCCTCGAGTGCGCTCTCAACCGGAATCGTGTACTGTCTTGCATCCTTTACACCTGCGATGCGACGGATTGCATCAGAGTGACCCTGGCTCACGCCCTTTCCCCAGAAGGTGTAATCATGTCCACCAGGAAGAATACAGTTTGCATACAGACGATTTAAGGAGAACATACCCGGGTCCCAACCTACGGAAATCATTCCGACATGTCCGCTCTTCTTTGCTGCCTCATCAACAGCTTCAAAGTGCTCCGGAATTCTTGCATGGGTATCAAAGCTGTCCACTACGTTGAAGTACTCAGCCAGCTTCGGGGTCTGAACCGGAAGATCGGTTGCGCTTCCGCCACAGAGAATCATGACATCAATCTCATCCTTCCACTTCGGAGCATCCTCTGCGGAACATACCTTTACACCCTCGGTGAGGATCTTTACGCTATCCGGATTACGTCTCGTAAATACTGCCTTTAACTCCAGATCCGGGTTGTGCTTGATTGCACACTCAATGCCTTTTCCAAGGTTGCCATATCCAAAAATACCAATTCTGATTGCCACTGTCTTGTCCTCCTCAAATATTATGTCAAATATTCTTTCTCGTATTTCTGCCTTTTCAGATTCTGCTCATCATTTTCAGAAACACACGCTTTATTATAATAGAACTTTAACGCAAAAACAAGATGCCACCTGCACAGCGACATCTTGTTTTTTTAGGATTTTTTTCAATAATTACCAAAAAATTATTTGAGCATCTCTCCGTATCGTCCGAGGAAACTTCTCGTTCTCTCATTGTCAGATGCAAATACCTGCTCCGGCTTTCCTTCCTCGACAATCACTCCGCCTGCCATGAAAATCACGCGGTCGGAAATGTCTCTCGCAAATGCCATCTCATGAGTGACGATAACCATCGCAATGTGAAGATCCGCCAGAGATTTGATGACCTTGAGCACCTCTCCGGTCAGCTCCGGATCGAGGGCGGAAGTCGGCTCATCGAAGAACAGAATCTTGGGATTTAATGCAAGCGCACGAGCGATCGCCACACGCTGACACTGACCACCGGAAAGCTGGCACGGATAGGCATCCGCCTTGTCTGCAAGCCCCATCTTTTTGAGGAGCTCCATCGCTGTCTTTCTGGCTTCCTCCTTGTCACGCTTCTGCACACTGATCGGCGCATCCATGACGTTTTTCAACACAGAGAAGTGCGGAAACAGGTTGAAGTTCTGGAAAACCAGACCGTAATTTTCCTGAATCTTTCTCAGCTCTTTTGTCGGAGCATAGACGACCTTTCCGTCTGCACCTGTCCAGCCCGCTTTCTGTCCGAGATAAATCAGCTCTCCGCTGTCCATCCTCTCAAGCATTGTGGCGCATCTCAGCAGGGTGGATTTGCCGGAACCCGACGGTCCGATCACCGAGACAATCTCACCCTCTCCGACAGAAAGCGAGATGTCCTTGATGACATCGAGATCGCCAAAGGACTTTTTTACATTTTTCATTTCCAGTAAATTCATAATATCTGATATCCTCCGCCTACTGATAATACGAGAGTCGCTTTTCAATGTACTCCATTGCGACTGCCACAATCAGGTTAAATACATAATAAAAAACTCCAGCTGCCACAAACGGCATCAGACTTGTCTGTGAAGATGCAAGCGCTTTTGCAATCGCAAACATCTCAAGAACACTGATCGAGAACGCCAGGGACGTATCCTTGACCAGAGTAATCACCTCGTTCGTGATTGACGGCAGAATCCGCTTCATCACCTGAGGAAGAATGATCTTGAAAAAGGTCTGGGTCTTGCTGTATCCCAGAATCTTTGCCGCCTCATACTGTCCCGCCGGCATTGACTGAATTCCGCTTCGATAGATCTCAGCGAAGTATGCCGCATAGTTGATGATAAATCCGATGAATGCTGCCCACAGACGGTAGCCATTTCCGATCTTGATTTTGAACAGGTAATACGGTCCAAAGTAAACCACCATCAGCTGAAGCATCAGCGGTGTTCCGCGCATCACAGAAATGTACGCTTTGACAATTCCCTGAATCACACGGTTTTTCGACATTCTACCAAACGAAATCAGAAGTCCCAGGGGCAGAGAGAAGACCAGTGTCACCACAAATATCTGTGTGCTGACCAGCATTCCTCCGGCTAACTGCGAAAACATCGTATTCCATTGCATATCTATCTCTCTGCTCCTTTTCCTCTAAAAACTCTTTTTAAAACTTTTTTACTCTTTTATTTATTTTGCGATCGTGGTAACGTCACGACCAAACCACTCGTTGGAGATCTCCTCGAGCTTGCCGTCTTTTGCCATCTCCTCAAGAGTTGCCTGAACCTGATCTCTCAGCTCCTCATTGCCCTTCTTGAAGCCGATTCCGTACTCCTCAGATGCGAGATCCTCATCAAGAATCTTGAACTTGCTTCCGTCATCTCTCTGCTCAATCTGGTAACCTGCAACGATGACATCCATTGCGATTGCATCAACTGCGCCCATCTCAAGATCCATGAATGCGGTGTTGTAATCCGGGGTAGTCTGAAGGGTTCCAAAGGTGGAAGAAAGCTCAGTGTTGTCTTTCAGTGCTGCCTCTGCGGAGGAGTCTGCCTGAACTTCCACGATCTTGCCTGCCAGATCATCCAGTTTCTCAATGCCGGAATCTGCGCTTACAACGACAACCTGTGAGTTGTTCATGTACGGCTCGCTCCAGGTGTAAGCATCCTCTCTGCCGTTCATTGTAAATCCGTTCCAGATGCAATCAATGGTTCCGGAATTTAGCTCCATATCCTTGGAATCCCAAGCGATCGGCTGTGGAACAAACTCCAGATTCAGACGAGATGCAACTTCCTTTGCAAGGTCCAGATCGAATCCGGTATACTGTCCGTCATCTCCAACGAAGCCCATCGGCGGAAAATCCTGATCAAATCCTACGATAAATTTGCCTGCGTGATCGCCGGTTGCCTCCGCACTCTCTGCACTCTCTGCACTTGCCTCTGCGGAAGTCTCCTCTGCCTGACTCTCATCAGCCTTCGTCTCTTCTGCCTTGGTCTCTGCGGTCGTTGTCTCTGTCTTTGCGCCACCACATCCAGCTAAAGATACTGCCATCACTCCTGCCATCATCAGGCTTACCATTCTCTTTTTCATAATTTTCCTCCTCTTTCCGAATGTATGGGTATTTCTACATTCTGCGGACTGCCTATCATTTGATTTTCTTCGATTTTTTTTCACTTTTTCTTCTCTAAATTACCAAATCATATACAATCCTGTGCCGTTCTTTTCGTTCACGTTACCATATTAGCATGCTAAAGTGATTCTGTCTATCCTTTTTTTCTCAAAGCATCAACAAAATGAAAAAGAAATCGCCAGCACCGGCATTTCCCGGAACTGGCGATCCCTCAAATCTGACTGCTATTTGATTTTTTTCTACCTTATCGGCGATCTATACTTTCTCAATCTCCTTGGATTATTCCTCAACGACCTCCGTCTCAGCTTCCTTCACATCTTCCGTAGCTTCTTCATCTGCTTCGGTAGATTCTACGGCATCTGCTTTGTCCGCATTATTCTTCTTGTCGTTGATCTCCTCATCGTCTTTTGCCTGATTGTTCTGACCATCCTGATCCTCTGCAACGGTCTCATCCTCAGAGAGCTCATCGTCTGCATCTGCAATCTCATCATCCACTACATCTGCATCCTCAGTTGCGTCTGCTTTATCTGCGCTGTCTTCCTTCTCCTGATCCTCAGTCTTTTTATTCTGATTCTCATTCTCGGAAACGTCTGCGGTGATCTCGTCCTCAGAAGCGATCTTCTCCGCATCATCTGCATCCTTTGCAACAACCTCTGCGTCTGCAACCGTCGTCTCAGTGATACTGATCTCCTCATCATCTGCCGGCTCCTCGGTCAGCTTTCCGTCCTTCGTGATCCAGAGTGTCAGATCCTTATAGCCCTCAGCAGAGATCACAACTTCGTTGACATCCTCAGTGAAGCTCTCACCGCCAAGCTTTACATTTCCATCCGTCTTCGCAAGGGAGTAATGCTTATCTCCCCATACATAACCCTGCTCATAGGCATCGCCGTTTACGGTAACCTCGGTGATTGCGTTCATCCAGTCGTCATTTCCCATTCCGAATCCAATCGTATAATCGCCACCAAAGAAGCTCTTCTCAGCACTCTTAACCTCTGCCGGCTCGAGCTTTCCGTCCTCGTCTCCGATCTCGCCGTTATCGCCGTTGTCATCGGAATCTGCAAGGCTTCCATCCTTGTTGACGCTCACAGTCAGATCCTCGTAACCCTCAGCAGAAATGACTACCTCATTGACATCCTCGGTGAATCCCTGATTTCCGAGTTTGATTCTGCCATCCGTTACTGCCAGAGAGTAGCTTGTATTGTTATATACATAACCACGCTCATAGGTCTCACCATTTACAGTAACCTCAGTGATCGCCTTCATCCAATCATCATTGCCCATTCCAAAGATCAGAGAGTAATCGCCAAAGAAGTCTTTCTCTGCGCTCTTTACAACTGCCGGTGCAAGCTCATCAACCTCGCTGTCCTCATCGACAATCGTGCCGTCCTTCTGAACTTTCAGGATCAGATTCTTGTAGCCCTCAGCGGAGATCTCAATCTCATTGATGTCCTCCGTAAATTCTGCACCGCCAAGAGAAATTCTGCCATCGGTTACAGACAGAGAATACTTTGCATTATTGTATACAAAACCTGCCTCATAAGCCTTACCATTTACAGTGATCTCGGTGATTGCATTTATCCAGTCGTCATTTCCCATTCCGAAGACCAGAGTGTAGTCGCTACCCAACCAGCTCTTCTCAACCTTCTGAATCTTTGCCGGCTCAAGGTCCTCTCCGTCGATGTTGCTGTTGTTAAGCTCCACATTGAAGGAAATCTCCTGTGCCTCATAGTACTCTGCATAGATCTCTAATCTGTAAGCACCTGCCTCGGTGAACAGATCTTTTCCGAGAGTCAGGACATTTCCGGAAACCTCATATCCAACCTTCTCATAAACGCTCTCCTGACCATCCGGCAGAACCGTCTTAACCGTTCCATCCGGTCTTGTCAGCTCTACTTTATTGATGTAGCGGAAGAAATCACCGCTCTCATCTGCGGTTGTAACCTCAACCTCGTTTCCGATCTTGAGATCGTCTGCCACGCTCAGAGTTGCATCTGCAACCGTCTTTGCAACGTTGACGTTTACTATGTTGTCCTTGTAGCCATCCAGCTTTACAGTGAAGGTATTCTTTCCAAGATTAAATACGGATGCATCAAAGATCAGCTGGTTGCCCTCCACGCGATACTTCTCGGAAGAAAGTGCCTGATAGCTTACGCCGTTGACAAAGATCTTTGCATTCTCCATCAGCAGTTCCATGTAAGTCTCATCTGCACCTGCAAAACGTACCTCGCTATTCTCCTTTGCCTCGGTCAAAGTCTCGCCGTTCTCATTAACCAGAGTCAGAACCGGAGCATCCTTGCCGAGATAAGAACCGTTCATCTGGGTCTCACCGAGCAGGTTGTCCTCCATAACCTCCTTAACTGCATACGGACGATTCGGAGTCGTCACAGCATTTTCACTCTTTACATAGTCTGCAAATGTCAGATACTTGCCTGCAACCTTTGCTTCCTCGACTGCATTGCGGTAGTCGATAAAGCTGTAAAATTCCCCGTTGCTGTCGAGAACTGCATCGTATCCGGACATGTCGCTGAGCCAACGATCTGCAACTGCGGTTGCATACTCATTGTTCACGCCAAGCTCATTGAGAAGCAGGGCATTTGTAAGCAAGTCTGCATCAAACAGAAGGTCTGCGGACATTGTATCGCTTCCGCCATCAGATGCATCGCCGCTACTGCTTCCGCTTCCGCCGGTTGTCGCACTTGACATCATATCGATTCCGTACAGATCGCTGTCTGCCTGAGTGCTCTCGACACCGCCAACCTGGAACGTTGTGCTCACATTCTTGAATCCGTCTGCATAGATCGTCAGCGTGTACAGACCGTTATCCGGAATGTTGTCGTGTCCGTTCTCAGCAGTCACATCGTTATAGAGAATGAAGCTGTCACCGATCAGATACCAGTCGGTAATTTTCTCAAGCTCTCTCGTCGTTCCATCCGGAGCAGTCAGCTCTACGCGGTAAATCGGCATCGTCACACCATAAGTCATGTTCTCCATCTTGAAGTGCACGTTCTGACCACTCTTGATCGAACCTGCCTCAGCAAGTTTCATCGACGGAGCCGTTCCATTTACCACATGGATCGGGAACAGGGTGCTCTTTCCGCCGGAGCGAACTCTCAGATAGTAACGGCCATTTGAGTAGAAGTTTGACTGACCGAGCGGAACCACGATCTGACCAACCTCATTTCCGTTGTGATCTGCCAGTTTCTTCTCATAATTTAAGTTGTCATTCAACGTGCTGTTGTTTCCGTTGTCTGCAACAAGATCAACATCGCTGATTGCATCAAACCACTGCTTGTCTGCCTCAGAGGTGTAATTGAACATGATCACTGCCTGTCCACCGACACCGTAAAGGTTGCTCTCATCCTCTGTCAGCTCTGCATCCGGGGAATAGAACGGAATTGCATTTGACTTCTGACCCAGAGAGAAGGTGGTCTTTGTCGGATGTACACGCACATTTCCATCCTCATCGTAGTTAGTCAGATGGTAATCCCAGACATAGACAGAACCGTGTGCAAGGAAGCTTGTCGGTGCAGTGTTCTTGCTCTCAATATGCGGAGCCGTCGGTGCTACATTATCGCTCAGAGAAACGACCTGAGTTGTGCCGTCCTCAGCAACAACAGACAGAGAACCCGGATACAGATCGGTCAGTTCCCACTTTACGAAAGTTCCCTCATCGTCTACATTGCTGAATGCACTCGTCACATCAACGCCATCCACAAGAATCTTGCAGTTCTCCAGAGAATATCCCTTTGCAAATGCAACGGTCACATACTGACTCCATCCAAGATCAATCAGCTTCGTCTGGCTCTCCACAACAAGGGATGTCTCCTCCGGCTGATCCGGGTTGCTCGGCTGATCCGGATTGCCTGGCTGATCTGGGGTACTCGGCTGGTCCGGATTGCTTGGCTGATCCGGCTCGCCCGGAGTTACTGTTCCGTCATCCTTCTTATCTCCGTTATCACTGGAAGAACCATTGTTAGAACCATTATTCGCTCCGTTGTTTGAGCCATTATTGGAAGCATTGCCATTGTTGTTATCGCCAGCATTATTATTGCCATTATTGTCGTTACCATTATTTCCGTTGTCGCCGTTGTTATTGTCATCGGCATTGTCTGCGCCATTTGACGTATTGCCACCAGTCGTTCCGGAATTGGAGCTTCCGTTTGAAGAGCTTCCACCTGAGCTGCTGCCTCCTGAACCGCCTGAACTTTTAGAACCACTGCCGGAACCGCCAGAAGTCGTTCCGGTCTGCATCGGTGCGGAGTACGCGATTCCTGCCTCATTCACCCATGCTCCGTCTGCATTTACCTGATAACCATCCGGGGTTGTCTGGTTTGCCAGCATCTGACCATTCTCATTCATATAATACCAACGACCATTTACCGGCGCCCATCCGGTTACCATCGCGCCGTCTGCACCGAGATAGTACCAGACTTTGGATTCCTGATCCTGATACCAGCCGGTAAGCATCTTGCCGTTTGCATCAAAGCGATACCATTTCCCCTGGCATAAAAGCCACTCATTCTGTACAAGTCCCTGTCCCAGACGATAGCTCCACTCGCCAGTCTGAGCAGACTGCTCCCACTTACCGGTATTATCTGCAACTGCTGCAAGAGGAGACATATTTGTCACTGACAGAGAAAACATCAGTGCTGCCGCCATTCCTGTTAACCCCTTTTTCTTCACTGTAAACCTCCTGAATACGTTTTATCTTTATTATTTCTTAGAAATATTCTTGTTACCGTTCATGCATCGCACAAAATGCAACAGAATTTTCTTTTAATTTTTATCAATGATGGACATAGATCCGAAAATTGTTCACACAATTTTCACATTTTTTATCATAACAAAGCAACTCCTTCGTTTCAAGTCTGATATTGAGAATCATTTTCATTAATGTGAGATTTTTTCTCAATAAAAAAAGGAGATCTTATCCTGAAATTCAGGACAGATCTCCTTTTCTGTGTTACTTATTTGTTATTTATGCCTTTTTCTCATTCCCTCAGAATTTACTCAAAACTTTTCTCATTTACGAGCAAATCTCCTTTATACCAGTCTATGCAAGCTGTTCGAGAACCCAATCGACATCCTTCGTCGTCTTGAGTTTTTCCAGACGTTCCGGATCTTCCAACAGTGTACAGAGATTGCTCAGAATCTCCAGATGCTCATCACCGATTCCGGCAATACCGAATACCAGCTGTGCCTTCTCAGCTCCGAAATCAACGCCCTCCGGATACTGCAAGAACACGATACCGGTCTTCTTGACGGTTTCCTTCGCCTGCGTTGTTCCGTGAGGAATGGCAACGCCCATGCCGATATAAGTCGATACAAGACGTTCTCTTTCCTGCATCGCTGTGACATAAGTTCCATCGACATAGCCGAGCTTCTCAAGCAGTTCTCCTGCTGTCTGGATTGCCTCTTCCTTTGTCACCGGCTTTTGTCCCAGCTTGATTCCATCTGCAATGATGATCGACGGACGCGCAGTAGCCTTGCCCTTATCCTCAGCTATCTGCTCCGCAGAAACCTTCTCTCCTGCTCCCGCATTTGCTGTTTCTGCATTTCCATTTGCATTTTCTGCTCCACCAGTTGAATTCTTTGCGGAATCTGACTTCTTCGTCAGCTGAGCGTAAAGCTCATCGAGAGCTGGATCTGCAAGGAAGTTTCCAATCGTAATCAACTTTGCCTGCGGAGCAGATTTTCTTGCGCGGTCTGCAAGTGTTGTCTGCACAACTGCAATGTCACAGTCAGACGGAATGTTGTCAACCGACGTGTTCGACACCGAGATATCCGGGCGCTCTGCCTTGATGCGGTTGCGGAACTTCGTTGCTCCCATCGCAGAAGATCCCATTCCTGCATCGCACGCAAAGATGATCTTTTTCACACCCTCTGTATTCTCAATCTTGTCAGAAATTCCGGCACTGGCAGCTGCACTCTCCCCTTTTGCCTCTGCCTTCATCGATGCCATCTCACTCTGTGCGTTCTCGAGACTCTTTCCACCTGCAAGTTTCACGATCGGACCTGCAACTACAAATGAGATTCCGGTGGAAATCAAAACACCTGCGACTACCTTGATCAGATCGCTTCCCGGCGTCATCATCAGATACGCGATAATCGAACCCGGAGATGCCGGTCCCACAAGACCACAACCCGTCATATTAAACCAGAAAATGCCTGCTACACTGCCTAAAATGGGGGCAATAATGACAAGTGGGTTCATCAGAATATACGGGAAGTAAATTTCATGAATTCCACCAAGCAGATGGATGATCACTGCACCCGGAACAGAATCCTTTGTCGTCTTATCTTTGCAGAAGAACAGATACGCAAGAAGAACTCCAAGACCCGGACCCGGATTCGGCTCCAGCATATACATGATGGATTTTCCGGTCTCGGCAGCCTGTGCCGTTGCAATCGGTGTGAAGATACCGTGGTTGATCGCATTATTCAGGAATAAAACCTTAGCAGGTTCGATAAAGATTGCCACCAGAGGAAGCAGGCTGTTCTGAACCAGAACATTGACACCGGCAGAAAGAATCATGAGAATTCCACTCATCACCGGTCCAATAATTGTATATCCAAGCATCGCCAGAATCATACCGATGATTCCGACTGAAAAGTTGTTGATCAGCATCTCAAAGCCTGCCGGCATATGACCATCCATCGCCTCATCAAACTTTTTGATGCAGAAGCCAGCCAACGGTCCCATAACCATTGCCGCCATCAACATCGTAATGCTTGTGTTGCTCATGATTGCTCCGATCACGGCGATTGCCCCCGCAACACGTCCGCGGTCTCCGCCGATCATCCGTCCTCCGGTCGATGCGATCAGCACAGGAATCAGATACGTCAGCATCGGACCAACCATGCTGTTAAACCCCTCATTCGGCATCCAGCCTGTGTCGATAAACAGCGCTGCAAGAAAACCGAATGCAATCAGTGCGCCGATGTTCGGCATCACCATTCCCGACAGAAACTTACCGAATTTCTGTACATTATTTTTCACGAAAACCCCTCCTCCATTTTTATCAATGGGGAATGGATCAACTGTCCTATAATACCTTAACGCCGTATTTTCCGCATTCTGCTAGAAATTCATCCGGCAGTTTTCCATCCGATACAACGATGTCGATTTCTTTCAGCCCGCAAATAGAGAAACTGCTTCTTACATCAATTTTTGAGGAATCCATCATCACAATGACCTGATCCGCCTGACAGATCGCCGTCTGTTTTAAGATCGCCTCGTCGCTGATGCCACAGGTAAAACCTGACTGAGGATGATAGCCGGTTACTCCCAGAAGTACCTGATAAAAATTGACCCTCTCAAGTTCCCGAATCGCAGAAATTCCACAGACACTCTGGCTGTAACGGTTCAGTTTTCCCCCTGGAATCATCACCGTTGGACTGGAAAGTTTCGCCAGTTCCGTCGCACAGCTGAGACCTGTCGTGTAGATCAGATTAGACTGATCCGGAAACCGTCCGGCAAACATCGTCGCCGTACTTCCGGAGTCGAGAAAAATCGTCGTGTCCGGATGAATCAGACCAAGCGCCTTCTCTGCTATTTTCTGTTTTTCTGGAATATTCCGCACGGCTTTCCGGTTCAGATCATCATCTGTTCCGATGAGCACCTGCACGGATCTTGCTCCCCCGTGTACACGGAGGATTCTCTGCTCCTCATCGAGGAATTTTAAATCCGTGCGAAGCGTCATCTCGGATACCTGCGGAAATGCTTTTTTTATCTGGGAAAAACTGACTGTGCCGTTTTCATTGATCAGTTGAACAATCGCATCTCTGCGCATTTCCATTGAATCCATATATAAGTTCTCCTGTCTGTGTCAGAATCACAGACAGGATTCTGACACGAATTAATTCTGGGTGAAGTGAGACAGCAGATACTCCTCTGCCTCCGGGCACCACAGACCCTTATGTGCATCTACAATGTCTGCAAGCTCAACAAAGCGAGAATCATTCTCTCTCTCACCCTTTGCACGCAGATCAGTCAGTGCGGTCAGCGGAAGCTCCAAATGCGTGTAGATCAGCTTCTTTCCGCCCGGAATCTTCGGAAGATTCAGAGTTGTCTCTGCGGCTGCATCAAGACCTCCGATATGGGTAACCATAACAGCCGGATCGATGCGTCCCTCTGCGGTCAGCTTCAGAGACTCGATCATATCTGCGGTATTTCCACCGGTCGTTCCCATAACATGAGTAGAGTTGTAATGTACATCGTAGAAATTCATCGTAGCGCTGAACTGCTTGTCGGTCGGGCCAGCGAAAAAGTTCAAGCAGCCGTCACGTCCAAGGATTGCGCTGGACTGGGTCACTACGGATGCAACCGGTGCGTAGCACAGAACGTCATCGTAGCCGGTGCCACCGGAAATCTTCATGAGTTCTGCAACCGGATCCTCGTAGTTTCCGGTGTTTACAAAATGAAGCTCAATGCCTTCCTTCTCCATCACCTCTGTCGGCGGGAACAGCTCTCCTGCACGGTCAAGACGCTCCTGATTCAGATCGGTAACAACAACCATAGACGGACGGCGGTCGCAGTGAAGTGCATAGGTCAGAGCACCGAGTCCCATCGGGCCTGCACCTGCCATGATTGCCATCTTTCCGCCTTCCTTGATTCCCATGAAGTGCTCGTAAACACCCATCTGGGTATGGTAAGCAGCGTGGAAAGCACCGATGCTGCAGGACATCGGCTCTGCGAGGGATGCCTCGTAGTATGCACGACCCTTGTACTCGAGCAGGCAACCAAGCTCCATTACCTCGGCCGGGATTACGCAGTAGGTGGTGTCTCCGCCGAAGAACTCGTAAGAGTAACCCGGGCTCCACATCGTTCCTTTGTAGTTCAGTGCCGGCTGAAGAGTGAATTTCATTCCCGGTTTGAACGTATCCTGATGGTTCTTACCAACCTTCACGATATCACCTGCAAACTCATGACCCATGATTGCCGGATGCTCTGCAACGTCCGGATGAACACGCTTGTGTCCGGTACCGAGAATGGCACACTTGTAGGTGGACATGCAGATACTGTCAGAAACAACCTTAACGAGGATCTCGTCATCGGTGATCTCCGGAAGTTCAAATTCCTCCAGTCTCAGATCATTGGCTGCGTGAAGTCTTACGCCTCTTGCTTTCATAATAAAACTCCTTTCTATCTTAATGAACTTTTGCCTGATTTGCAATCCTGCAATTTTTTCATTCTCTCAATTCTTTTCATTTTTTCTAATTTTTCCAATTACCGTTCGTTCCTGCGTTGATTCAAGTCGACGGTGGTGGATTTTCCGTTCTGTCTCCTGTTTACAGTGTGCGGAAAACTACCTTCGGCATCAGCGATTCAATCACCTCATACTCTGCTGCCTGCGTTCCACTGCACATGACATTTGCTCCGCCGGTCGCTGTCGAGAGACGAACCGTGTCCTCAAGACTGTTTCCGTTTTCCTCTGCAAATGCGAGTGCTGCGACAACGCTGTCTCCTGCTCCAACTGTGCTTCCAACCGGAACCTTCAGTCCCTCTGCGTAGATCGTCTTCTCCTCGGTCACATACAGAGCGCCATCGCCTCCCATCGAGACAACAACTTTCTTGATTCCGTAATCCTGCATCAGCTTCTTCGCTTCTGCCTCAAGCTCCTCGACGGTCTCAAGTTTGCGTCCGGCAAATCTTGAGAGCTCATGATTGTTCGGCTTCACGAGATACGGCGATGCCTTGACTCCGGTTGCAAACAGGGCTCCGTCTGCATCAAGAATGACTTTTGCACCTTTCTCCCGGCACGCCTTCGTCCACACATAGTAGGTATCTTCCGGAGATCCCTTCGGCATGCTTCCCGAGATCACCACGATGTCGCCCTCGGAAATCTTTTCAAGCAGATCATCAAGCAGGGCATCGAGGATTTCTTTTGAAACCGTGACTCCTGGCTCGTTGATGTCGGTGTTTGTATGATTCACCGGATCAATCACCTTCATGTTGGTTCTCGTCTCGCCCTCGACAAAACAAAAGTCGGTCTCAAGTCCCATGCGCTTGAGCGCTGTCTGGATACTGCGTCCGGTGTCTCCTCCGAGAATTCCGATCGCGATGCTCTTTCCTCCCAGCTTGTCGATGACTTTTGAAACATTGATTCCCTTTCCACCCGGATCTGTCCGCATTGTGGTAATTCGATTGACGCTGTCCACCGTCAGAGATGGAATCTCAACGGTTTTATCCAAAGCCGGATTTAACGTTACCGTATAGATCATTGCAAACCTCCCACACTTTTGTTTTAACAGTTGCAAATTGTTGTTTCAACATCTTGTATCTTTAGAATATCACATTTTTTCCAAAAGTCAACTGTTATTTTAAAAACAATCTATTTAATTTTTACATGATTCTACTTTTGTTTCAACACCAATCATTGTTAAAACCAACAATGTACGAGAGATTGGATTTCCAAATAAAATCTTAATGGAGATCTTGAGTTTTCAAAAACAGGTGAAAGAAGCAAACGAGACTTTCGCAAAAAAGAAAAATGGGCAAAAAAAGAAGCCCCCTCACGCAAGGGTGCTTCCCTCTTTTTCTTCATCAAAATTTTACCCTAAAGATCTGCACAGATTCGAGCGCAGATTTCCTGCAATTTCTGGGCTCGATCACCGAAGATTCGGATCACGGTATCACCATATGCCGTCGTGCTGAGTCCTCCACAAATCTCCGGATCATCCTCAAACATCTCGCGGATCTGGCTTTTCCTCTCCTCGTCTATCTTTATGCCAAATAGAAGAAGGTTTGCAAGATGAGAATGTCCCTCAAACATTCCGACCTCCTCCATCTCATAACATTTCGGATCAAACCGACAGTTCTCGCGGTAAATCAGTTTTCCCTCTCGTCTGACCTGAATTCTTGCATCGTATCTGCGGTAGGCAAATCGCTCTCCACTCGCACTTCGCCCGCAAGAGAGAATCTCCTGATAGATCATCCTGCTCTTCACGCCCGCAAGATGGATCTCTGTCCTGCTCACAAAATCCGACTGTGCAAACGGAATCACCGGAAGCGGGCGATAGATCAGCGTGGAATCATCTGCAGCCCGAATCTGCGTCTCACGCTTTGCACATCCCTCATTCATCTTGTGGATCTTTTCAAAGGACTGGGAGGTACACTCCATCACCGCACCAGTCTCTGTCTCAAGCTCGATCTGCTGGGTATCTCCCTCCATAATTCCGGCGGACACAGCGAGAATCATCACCTCAATGCTCCCGTCCTCCCGCTTAAATGGCGAGAGCACCTTGTACGGGGCGGTAAAACTCATCTCTTTCAGATAAGTCTCTGCCTGACCGCTCTGGCTACTCCGCTCTGAGACAGATGCCGTCAGATGCAGGGTGGAAATTCGCCCAAATGGATTTTCTTTCATCGGATTTCTCTGCCTCCTTGCTTTCTCTGGTTTGCACGTTTCCCTTTATGGCTTATGGCTCTGTTTTTCTACTTTTTTCTCTTAATTCTTCTACTTTCCTGCTTTTCTTATTTTGCCTCTTCCAAAAGTACACTTCGCTTGATCCAGCGCACAACCTCATCTACACCCTGATCTCCGCGGATATTGGTAAAAAGGAACGGTCTCTCGCCTCTCATTTTTTTCGAATCTCTCTCCATGACCTCAAGACTTGCGCCGACCATCGGTGCGAGATCAATCTTGTTGATTACCAGCAGGTCAGAGCGAGTGATTCCCGGACCGCCTTTTCTCGGAATCTTATCACCCTCTGCGACATCGATGACAAAGATCGTCGCGTCCGCAAGCTCCGGGCTGAATGTTGCAGAGAGGTTGTCTCCACCGCTCTCGATAAAGATAATCTGAATGTCAGGGAAACGACTCATCATCTCATCAACCGCCTCAAGATTCATTGAGGCGTCCTCACGGATTGCGGTGTGCGGACAGCCACCAGTCTCGACACCGATGATGCGCTCTCTCGGCATGATACTGTTCTTGCAGAGAAATTCCGCATCTTCTTTCGTGTAAATATCATTGGTGATGACACCGATGCTGTATTCCGATGCCATTTTTCTTGTCAGGATCTCAATTAATGCAGTCTTGCCCGATCCAACCGGACCTGCAACTCCGATTTTTACATAAGACATTACCTGTTCCTCCCGTTTCTTATTCTTCCCGTACCATCACATTTTCCATTTATAAATTCCAGCTATAAAGAATTTTCAAAATTATGTATCTCTAATTTCGATTCGGCTCCTCCGGCGGGTAAAGTCATGCAAACGCGCTCTCGCTCCGGGTTCGACGTAGCGGTGCATAAGGTCGCATAGTACGCGACCTAAACACCGACGTCTCACACGGGTTTGCCTGCACTTTCCCGCCCTCCGTCGCCTTAACACATAACATAACTGCAAAATAATTCAATGGCATTTCAAAATATATCTTCAATGCTTTCTTCTCGCTTATTTTCACAGTTTTTTACTTTTATTAATTGGACTCTTTTATTTCCAAACTCTAGGACATATAAAGGCGTGAATAGAGTGCCTCATGTTGCATACAACGGATCTCAAATCCCGGTGCTTCGGCACCAAGGTCATCCTCATCCAATCCAGTCAATCGAGTCATAACTTCATCAAATAATTCCTGCGCTTCAAATAAAATCTGCTGTCCGGCAGTTTGACTAAGTGGCACGGTTTTCACGCAGTTTGTGACCATTGCGGAGGTCTGTGCATAGAGATAATGTTCCAACATCATCTGCCTGTCAATTCCTGCTCCCGCACAAAAAACTCCGTATACAACAGAATGATTCTTCGCTCCTGGAAGTTTGATATACTCATGAAAAATCTTACTTTTAAATGGAATCTCCCACGCCGAGACTGTCTTGATAAAACGAGAACCCAGCTTTTCTCCTGCTTGACGAATCTCCATCGCAACACGAGTCGCTGTCACCATCTCATCCAGTTCTGCAAGACGCGCCAGAATCTCCATGTTTTTTTCGGATGTATCATCCTGCATGACACTTTTTTCTATATCAACGTTTACACGATTTGGGTGATTTCCATTTAAAGCAAAATCAAACTGTTCTGCAAGATCATACGCCATCGCCACCGTCAACAATTCATTCTGGCAAAAACTGTGCAGGAGCATGCTTCTGATATAAGCTCGTGCGGTCTTTGCATCTTTTACAATTCCCTTTTGGATATACGTTTCCAGACCATAAGAATGAGAGTATCCTCCGATCGGAAACAACGCATCATTAATCTGCAACAGCAGGTAGTGTTTTTTCTGTTCGCTCAGATTTCTCATGTTTCTGCCTCCGTCTTCTCTCTGAATTCCTTTAAGTTGCCTCATCTATCATATCATCAGGATCAAAATTCAATTTCCAACCTTATATTCTTTTAATGAGTATGACTGCTGACTGTTGAGGAGATTGCGCGGTCAAAATCAAGTTTTCTCACTGCCTTTTCAACAGTCACTCCATGCAGTTTTGCAAGAAGCTGAAATGTCGGCTCATTGTAAGGAGTGATGAACTCATTGTCTTCCTCACCCCACATCAGAGCGCCATGTTTGTTTCCAATCTCAAAGCAGACTTTATGCGCCATCTTCGGATGATGTGCATCCACATGAATGACAATGACCTCACACGGTGGAACATCCACTGCAATGACCTCATTTCCATCCTGCCACAGCACATCTCCCTGACGCAATCCCTTCGTGAGAATCTCCGTTCCAAGGCGAACTCCGATTTCTCGTCCGCTCTGCGTCATTTTCTGGTGAATTCTCTTATATGCTTCATGCCATTCGATCTCTACATAATCAATCTTATATGTTTCACCGCAAAATTTTTCATCAGAAAGATTTCCCAGCACCGTTTCACAAAGTATCATGGCTTCCCGTCCTTTCTCTCCCCTACTTTACAAAACAAATAATATTTATTGCTGAATTTTATCTTCGATCAATTCCATAAAATTCGTTTCACACATAATAAAGCATTGATGATACAGGCGACGCAGTGCAGGGAAGTCACTGGAAACCCGTGTGAAACGTCGGTGCTTAGGCTGTGTATTTTACAGCCTTATGCACCGTTACGTTGAACCCGGAGCGAGAGCGCGTTTACAGGACTTTCTCTGCCGGAGGCGCCGTTTCTATTACGTCTATCGATCTATTTTCTATTCTATCGGTCTATTATGTCGACGCCCTTAAAACAGCGAATACATCTGCGTCAGCGGAAGTCTCTCCGCCGGTTTCGAGGTCAGCGACTCTCCATCCGCCTTAACTTCATACGTCTCCGGATCTACGGTGATCTCCGGTGTCTTATCATTCCACTTCATATCCTTCTTTGAGATATTCCGCGTGTTGTGAACCGGGAGAATCATCTTCTGAAGACCGAGTTTCTCCTTAATCCCTTCATCCAGAGCAATCTGCGATACGAAGGTCGCACAAGTCGCATACTTCGCTCTTCCGTGTGCACCAAACATGTGCTGGTACATCACCGGCTCCGTCGTCGGAATTGACGCATTCGCATCTCCCATCTTCGATGCAATGATCATTCCGCCCTTGATAATGATGTCCGGTTTTACTCCGAAAAATGCCGGATTCCAGATCACAAGATCTGCGAGTTTTCCAACCTCAACAGAACCAACATAATCTGAGATGCCGTGTGTGATTGCCGGGTTGATCGTGTACTTGGAGATGTAGCGACGAATTCTCATATTGTCATCGTTCTCCGTATCACCCTCAAGCGGTCCCCGCTCCTCCTTCATCTTGTGTGCCGTCTGCCACGTTCTCGTGATGACCTCCCCGATTCTTCCCATCGCCTGAGAATCCGAACTCATCATACTGAAAACGCCCATGTCGTGAAGCACATCCTCCGCCGCGATCGTCTCCGGTCGAATACGAGAATCTGCAAATGCGACATCCTCCGGAATGTTTTTATCGAGATGGTGGCAAACCATCAACATATCGAGATGCTCATCGAGCGTATTCTTCGTAAATGGCATTGTCGGATTTGTCGAGGACGGAAGCACATTCGGTGCGGAAGCTGCGCGGATGATATCCGGGGCATGACCGCCACCTGCGCCCTCGGTATGGTAGGTGTGGATTGTTCGCCCATTAATCGCTCTGAGCGTATCCTCAACGCATCCACCTTCGTTCAACGTATCCGTATGAATTGCGACCTGAACATCATACTCGTCTGCGACATTGAGACAATGGTCGATGACTGCCGGTGTTGCACCCCAGTCCTCATGAATCTTGAGTCCCATCGCCCCTGCCTTGACCTGCTCGATCAGCGATGCCTCATCAGAACAGTTTCCCTTTCCGAGAAAACCGAGATTCATCGGATACTCCTCCGCCGACTCGAGCATTCTCGCAAGATTCCACGGTCCCGGTGTGCACGTCGTCGCATTTGTACCGTCTGCCGGTCCGGTTCCTCCTCCGATCATCGTCGTCACGCCAGAAAACAGCGCGCAGTCAATCTGTTGCGGACAGATGAAATGAATGTGCGTGTCGATTCCGCCCGCAGTCACAATCATCCCCTCGGCTGCGAGAGCTTCTGTCGAAGCGCCGACCGTCATTCCCGGTGTGATTCCATCCATGATATCCGGATTGCCCGCTTTTCCGATGCCGACAATCTTTCCGTCCTTAATTCCGATGTCCGCCTTGTAGATTCCCGTGTAATCCACAATTAGCGCATTTGTCAGCACAAGATCGAGATCTCCGTCCGCACTCGTCGTCTTCACCGACTGACCCATGCCATCGCGAATCGTCTTTCCACCACCGAACTTGATCTCATCTCCGTAGCGCGTCATGTCGTATTCCACCCGCGCAATCAGATTGGTATCTGCAAGCCGAATCCGATCTCCGGTTGTTGGACCGTACATCATGCTGTATTGTTTTCCACTGATTTTGAAACTCATCTCGCCAGTCCTCCTTGTCTATGCATCTAAATTCCTCTCATCTGTTTTGCTCTCGCACGCTCAAGCGCCCGATCAAGATTTTCCGGAATCGCCTCCCCGACGGTCAGATCGTTGCATCCGTAGACAACTTTCTTTCCTCCAAGTGCGACGAGTCTGACAAGTCTTTTCTCTCCCGGCTCAAAACGCACAGAAGTTCCGGATGGAATATCCAGCCGGAATCCAAATGCTTCTTTTCGATCAAATTCCAAACAGCGATTGACCTCAAAAAAATGGAAATGAGAGCCAACCTGAACCGGTCTGTCTCCCATGTTCGCCACCATCAGCTCTCTCGTCTCTTTTCCCTCATTCAAAACGATGTCCCGATCAAGGGGCAAAATCTCTCCCGGTCTCATAAGCCAGCCTCCTTTGCATTTTTTCGTGCCTCCCAGCAGGACGGTCCCGGCTGAATCGGATTGTGAACCGTCACGAGCTTCGTCCCGTCGGGGAAGGTCGCCTCAACCTGAACCTCCCCGACCATATCTGCAACGCCGTCCATCACATCCTCCTCGCTTAAGAGTTTTCGTCCAAGCTCCATCAGCTCCACAACCGATTTTCCGTCGCGGGCAAGCTCGAGAAGTTCTGAACTCAAGTAAGCGACTGCCTCCACGTAATTGAGTTTCAGTCCTCTCGCCCGTCGCTCCCCTGCAAGCTGTCCCGCCATATGAAGCATGAGTTTTTCCTGTTCCTTCGGTGTCAGTCTCATTTTGCAAATCCTCCTCCATCTATTCCAGTCAGCACGTTACAACGACATCGTTGCCTGAAGTTTTTCCTGATCGAGGTCTGCCGGAGCACCGTCCATGATGATGCGCCCGTTTTCCATCACATAACAGTAATCTGCAATCTCCAGAACGAATTCGAGATACTGTTCCACAATCAAGACCGCCATTCGGGATTTCAGCCCGGTGATGACTCTTCCGATCTCCTGAATGATCGATGGCTGAATGCCCTCTGTCGGCTCATCGAGAATCAAAATCTTCGGCTCTGATACAACGGCTCTCGCGATTGCCAACTGCTGTTGCTGTCCGCCCGAGAGATCTCCGCCCTTTCTCTGAAGAAACTCTTTGAGGATCGGAAATGTCTCAAAAATAAAATCCGGGATTTCGCCTTTTCCCTTCTTTGCCTCCAGTCCGAGAAGAATATTTTCCTCGACCGTCAACTGTGGGAAAATCTCTCTGCCCTGCGGGACATAGCCGATTCCTCTTCTCGCTCTCTCGTAAGCCGGAAGGTGAATCAGCTCCTCCCCGTCAAGCTGGATGCTTCCCTCCGGAGTCTTCACAAGCCCCATGATCGCCTTCATCGTTGTCGTCTTTCCCGCTCCGTTTCTTCCCACCAGACAGGTGATCCGTCCGGTCGGTGCCTCGAGATCTACATGGCGCAGAACCATTCCCTCGCCGTAAGTTGCATACAAACTTTCTGTCTTAAATGTCATACCCGATCACCTCCATTTTAGCCTCTGCCCAGATACACGTCAATGACCTTCTGGTTCTTCTGAACCGACTCCATCGTTCCCTCATCAAGCACCTGTCCCTCATGGAAAACGGTGACGGTGTCAGAGACATCCTTTGCAAACTGCATGTCGTGCTCCACCACGATGATCGAGCAGTCCTTCTTGATTTTTTTCAGGAGTTCCGCAGTCTTTTCTGTCTCTTTTCTTCCCATTCCTGCGACCGGCTCATCGAGGAGCATCAACTGTGGTTTTGCCGCCATCAGCATGCCGATTTCAAGCCACTGTTTCTCTCCATGTGAGAGACTTCCGGGATATTTAAAACGCTTGTCCTGAAGACCGATGAACTCGAGAACGTAGTTCATGTAGTCCTTTTTTTCTTTTGAGAGTTTCAGAAATGTCGTGCAGTAGATCGAATGTTTTCTCGCGACTGCAAGCTCAATATTCTCCTCGATCGTGATGCCTCCAAATACGCTCGGTGCCTGAAACTTTCGACCGATTCCGAGATCTGAGATCTTGTACTCTCGCATCTTCGTCACATCTTTATCGCCATCCTTGTCACTGTGGAAAATGATATGTCCGTCTGAGACTTTATTCTTTCCGCAGATCGCATCGAGAATCGTCGTCTTTCCCGCTCCGTTCGGTCCGATGAAAAACCGGATCTCATTTTTTCCGACGCTCGTGGAGACATCCTTGATCGCCTTAAAATCACCAAATTTTATACTCACATCCTGAATATCCAGAACCGGATCTTTTACTTCCATGATTCATTCTCCTTTCGCGTCTCTGTCTCTCTGCTCATTTCCTATCCTCAATACCAAAACCGATATCAGCAATTATCTTATCTTTCGCCCTCACTCATGAATGAGAGGAAAATCATGCCCGCACTATGAACCAATTAATGTGCACGGCTCTGCTTTTCTTCTGAGACGAAATTCTCCGTCTCCCTCGGCTTCTCATTCTTTCTGACCTCAATCGCATGACGGATTCTTCCCGGAACTTCTTTCAGGGAAACAAATCCACCTGGAAGCCACAAAATTACAACAACAAAAAGAACACCGATGAAATACGACCACAGCTCCGGGAAATTCTCACTTGCGATCGTCTTGAATCCGTTGACCGCAAGAGCACCGAGGATCGGACCTGCAAGTGTTCCCTTTCCTCCGATTGCAACCCAGATGATCATCTCAACTGACGGGGTGATGCCAACCTCGTTCGGGGAAATGATACCGACCTGACCGACATAGAGCGCACCTGCGATTCCGGCAATGACTGCGGAGAGCGCATAGACAAATACCTTGTAACTTGCGGTGTTGTAACCTGCGAATCCGGCACGGTTCTCTCCGTCACGAATTGCGATCAGCACGCGACCAACACGACGACCAGTCAGGAATCGGCAGACTCCGTAAATCAGAACCAGCGCGATCAGGGTTGCGTAAAACATCTGAATCTTTGTGATCGGGGAGTTGATGCTCTTTCCGAAAATTGTCTTAAAGTCTGTCAGACCATTCGAACCACCTGTGTACGCCTGACTTCCGATCAGAAGCGTACTCATAATCATCGCCATCGCCTGAGACAGAATTGAGAAATACACCCCGCGGATCTTATTTAAGAATGTCAGATATCCGATCAGGATCGCAAGTGCCATCGGCACAAGAATCGCCATCGCAATCGCAAAAACCGGATTTGCAAACGGTTTCCAGAAGGTCGGCAGGGCGCTCATTCCAGTCCACTGCATGAAATCCGGAAGAGCTCCGCCCGAGGCTTCGAGTTTCAGATACATCGCCATACAGTAAGCGCCAAGTCCAAAATAAACGCCGTGACCGAGACTTAAAATTCCCGTGTATCCCCAGATCATATCAAGTCCGAGGGCAACAATCGCAAAGCACATATATTTTCCAAACAGGCTGACACGAAACATCGGCATGTAAAATGGAAGTGTGCCGAGAAACAAAAAGATCAGAAGAACCAGAATCGTGGTTCCCTTTATTTTCATCGCAGGTCTAGGTTTCATTGCTGTACCATCCTTTCCTCACCTTAACTCATTCAACGTTACCGCTCATGAATTGCACCAACCATCACGGCTTGTTCTCTTTCCCGCTGTTCCTTCTCCAAATAATAATAAATACTTGGAAATCTCGCCCTCTCAATTAATCCTCGATTAATCCTCAAGGGAGCGGGTATGTACGGCAAAAATGCCCTTAGGACGAAACTGAAGCAGGATGATGACGCACACAAAGATCAGAACTTTTCCCATCGAAGCGGTTGTCATAAACTCAAATGCGGTCTCACCGACTCCGATAAATCCAGCTCCGAATACCGAACCGATGATGCTTCCTGCACCACCCACAACAACCGTCATGAACGTGTCCACGATGTAGTTCGTTCCGAGTGTCGGTCCGATTGCTCCGATCCAGGTCAGTGCACAACCGGCAAGTCCCGCAAGTCCCGAACCGATCGCAAATGTGGAAGCATCGATCCGGCTTGTGTTGACTCCAAGACTCGCAGCCATATTTCGATTCTGCATAACTGCACGAATGTTTCTTCCCTGGCGGGTCTTGAACATCAGCGCGTAGACACCGAGGAGACAGATAACCGCAATCAGGAGAATGAAAAGACGTTTGTACGGAAGGGCGAGCATACCAGAAATCTTTAAGCTGTTCTCAAGGAAGGACGGTGCCTCCACTCCAACGTTCGGAGAACCGAAAATGCTTCGTGCTCCCTGCTGGAGAATCAGGCTGATGCCCCAGGTCACAAGCAGGCTGTCCGCCGCTCTTCCATAGAGCTTTCTAATAATCAGCTTTTCCAGAATCAGACCGCAGAACCCTGCGACGAGAAAAGAAAGAAGAATTGCCACGATGCAGTAACTGTCAAACACCGATGCCGGAAGATACTTTTTAAAAAAGTTCTGAACGACGTAGGCGGTGTAGGCCCCAATCATGATAAATTCTCCGTGAGCCATGTTGATGACTCCCATAAGTCCAAATGTAATCGCCAGTCCAAGCGCTGCCAAAAGCAGAATGGAACTGACGCTGATTCCGTTAAACAACTGCATCAGAAATAGTTCCATAGTTTTCTCTCCCTTCCAGTTTTTTCTCAAACCAAATCCTGTTTTGCTCTCACCAAAATGAATTTTGCCTCTTAACGAAGACATCCCGACCGAAGTCGGGATGCCATTATCACCATTGTCTGTGAACGATATTCTCTTTTGCTAAGTTCTTTTACTGAGTGGAAAGTCCGCTTGCCCACTCGTAAGTGCTTAAGTACGGGTCCGGCTTCACTGCCTCGTCCGTGCTCCAAACCTCATCGATCAGACCGTCTGCATTGATCTTACCGATTCGTACCGGCTTGTACATGTGCTGGTTGTCACCGTCGATTGTGATCGTGCCCTCCGGAGCGGAGAACTCAATTCCGCCTGCTGCCTCTTTTACTTTGTCAACATCGGTAGAACCTGCCTTCTCAACGGCTTTCGCCCAGAGATAAACGGCATCATAACCAGCCTCAATCGGATCATCCGTCACACGGTCCTCTCCGTATTCTGCCTTGTACGCCTCAACGAATTTCTCATTTTCCGGTGTATCGGTCGTCTCATAATAGTTCCATGCGGTCAGATGACCTTCCAGATAAGAAGCACCGATTCCGGCAACCTCCTCCTCTGCGATCGATACAGAGAGAGTCTGGATCTGATCCGGTGTCAGACCTGCATCCTTGTACTGCTTGAAGAATGCAACGTTGGAATCACCATTCAAGGTGTTGAAAATGAAGTCCGGCTGTGCCTGCTGGATCTTGCTGATGATCGTCGTGTAATCGGTATGACCCATCGGGGTATACTCCTCACCGACAACCTCCATTCCAAGTGCCTCAGCCTGCTTCTTCACGATCTCATTTGCCGTGCGCGGGAAAACGTAATCGGAACCGAGCAGGAATACTTTCTTTCCGTAATTCTCACTCATGTACTCGATTGCCGGAACAATCTGCTGGTTCGGAGCAGCTCCTACATAAAAGATGTTCGGGGATGACTCCATGCCCTCATACTGTACCGGATACCACAGAAGACCATTGTTGCTCTCAAATGTCGGAAGCACTGCCTTTCTGCTTGCAGAAGTCCAACATCCAAATACCGTTGCAACCTTGTCATTCAGAAGAAGTTTCTCTGCCTTCTCCTTGAATGTTGCATTGTCGGAAGCTCCATCTTCCACAACCGGCTCGAGCTGTTTTCCGAGGACACCACCTGCCTCGTTGATCTCCTTGATTGCCAGAAGCTCCGCATCCTTCACCGACGTCTCACTGATCGCCATCGTTCCGCTCAGGGAATGAAGGATTCCAACCTTGATCGTATCACCCGATGATTCCGGGGTGCTCGCCTGCTCGCTTCCAGACTCTGAAGTCTTACTCTCTGTCTCAGCCGATGCACTGCTTCCTGATACCTCCGACATTGCACCACCGCTACAGCCTGCGAGGGAAAATGCCATTGCAACCGCTATGACTGCGCTTGCCACTCTGTTCATCTTCTTCATAATTGTTTCCTCCTCATCAAGTTTTTCGTTCTGGCTTTCTGCCGTATGAAAAGTCCGATAAAAATTTTTTGAAATAAAAAAATAGCCGTCCGTTCCCTCTTTTTGGAACATGACAGCTTCGTCTTTTCACACCGCTTATTTTGTTTTTCCTGCGTTTTGCAGATGAGAGAATCATACATGATTTGTGACGTAAAAAAAACCATACATTTTCGGTTTTATACCCGACATTTTCGGATTTCAGCATGATTTCCGGTATCCGGCAGGGGTGTAGCCCGTATAATTTTTGAACAGTTTTGTAAAATAATCCACGGTTGCATACCCGAGTTCCTCGCTGATTTCATAGACTTTTTTGTTTGTTCCGCGGAGCATTCCCTTCGCCTTTTCCATCCTCATCCGCATGCAGTAATCCGAGATTGTGACCCCGGTTCGCCGTCGAAATCGTTTTCCCATGTAGTCACGACTCAAGTCAAGCTGTTGCTCGAGATATTCCTGAATATTCTCCATCGAGGCATTCTGCTCCACAATTCCGGCAATCCGGTTGACAAGGGAATCCGGAGTTGCCAGTTCATACCGACGGATGCGCTCTAAAAACTCTGTGATCACCTGCTCTGCAAACTGGCGAATCTTTGCTCCCTCGCTCTCCATTTTCTGAATTTCAAGCTCTCCGAAATCTTCCTCTTTCCCACTCCATTTTTCACTGAGTTTTTTGCTGAGTTTTCCACAGAATCGCCCACTTCCGTCCGGAATATCCACAGGATCTAAGAAACGCAACCAGAGCGCTTCCTCCTCCATCTTCTGCCAGATTTGTTCGAGAATATCCAAGACCCGCCCGCGAAGCTCCGTCTCGGGATTCAAGCATCCCTTCTTTGCCTCCGCGCAGAGTTCTCGCACAAGCACCCCGACATCCGCCTGCTCCGGGTTCTCAAGCAGTTTCCGGTAAAACCGGATTCCCTTATCCTCCTCCGGCACAAGCCGACTCCTGCCCGCGAAAAACAGGGCTTCAGTCAATTTCTCCTCGCTGTACGGTTTCTCAATGTAATCGACTGCGCCGAGACGCATCCCCTCCCTCGCACAGTAAAAATCATTCTGCGGTCCGGCGAGAATCACACACGACGAATACCCGCCATCCCGGATCTGCCTGCAAAGTTCAAGCCCTCCCATCACCGGCATCGTCACATCCGCAATCACAATGTCATAGCGGTTCACCGCCATCTTTTCGAGGGCATCCTTTCCGTTCACTGCAACTCCAGCCAGCCTGTAAAATCCATGTTTCCAGAGCGGATAGGAAGATGCCTGCTCCCTCGTCCGCTCCTCATTCTCCACAAGAAGTACCTGATACACGATTCGGATTCCTCCTCTCTAAAAAATGTGCCTTGGCACAAAAAGAGGCGGCGCACCCGATCACGATATTCGCCATCGAATGCTCCGCCTCTGCTCTTATGTTGTTGGATTATACCGAATTATTTGTGAAATTGCAAGTGGTGATTGAAACTTCTCTCATTCCACCCGTATACCATAATGTGAGAATTTATTTTCCGTAGTAAGCCTTCAGATACATCTCCTTGATCTCGCTCATCAGCGGGTATCTCGGGTTTGCACCAGTACACTGGTCATCGAATGCCTGCTCGGTCATTGCATCCAGAGTGTCGAGGAAGTACTTCTCATCTACGCCGTAGTCTGCAATCGTCTTCTTTACGCCGACAGCCTCTTTGAGTGCGTGGATCTTCTCGATCAGCTTGTTTACAGCCTCCTCATCGTTCTTCGCCTGGATACCTACGAAGCGGGCGCACTCTGCGTATCTTGCGCGGGTGTGCGGATACTCGTACTGCGGGAAGGTACCCATCTTTCTCGGAACCTCTGCGGAGTTGTAAGCCACTACAAGCTCAAGCATCAGCGCATTTGCGATGCCGTGCGGGATGTGATGGAAAGCACCCAGTTTGTGTGCCATGGAGTGACATACTCCAAGGAAGGCGTTGTTGAATGCCATACCAGCCATGCAGGAAGCATCTGCCATCTTGCATCTTGCCTCAACATCGTTTCCGTTGTTGTAAGCACGCGGGAGATAATCGAATACGTTCTTCATTGCCTTGAGTGCAAGACCATCGGTGTAGTCGCTTGCCATCACGGAAACGTAAGCCTCGAGTGCGTGTACCAGAACATCGACACCAGATGCGCTCGTCAGACCCTTCGGCTGGCTCATCATGTTGTCTGCATCGACGATGGACATATCCGGGAGCAGTTCGTAGTCAGCCAGCGGATACTTGATTCCGGTCTCCTGATCGGTGATAACTGCGAAGGAGGTCACCTCAGAACCGGTACCGGAGGAAGTCGGGATTGCTACAAAGTATGCCTTCTCACCCATCTTCGGGAAGGTGTATACACGCTTACGGATATCCATGAAGCGCATTGCCATATCCTGGAAGTCTACTTCCGGATGCTCATACATTACCCACATGATCTTTCCGGCATCCATTGCAGAACCACCACCGAGTGCGATGATGACATCCGGCTTGAATGCGCTCATTGCCTTTGCACCTGCCTGTGCGTTTGCCAGAGTCGGGTCCGGCTGTACATCGGAGAAGCACTGGTATACGATACCCATCTCATCCAGCTTATCGGTGATCGGCTTCGTATAACCGTTCATGTATAAGAATGAGTCGGTTACGATGAAAGCTCTCTTCTTGCCAAGTACGTCTTTCAGCTCACTTAATGCGACTGGCATACATCCTTTCTTGAAGTATACCTTCTCAGGTGCACGGAACCACAGCATGTTCTCTCTCCTCTCAGCCACAGTCTTGATATTGATCAGGTGTTTTACGCCAACGTTCTCGGAAACGGAGTTGCCACCCCAAGAACCACATCCAAGTGTCAGAGACGGAGCCAGTTTGAAGTTGTAGATATCGCCGATACCACCCTGAGAAGACGGGGTATTTACGAGGATACGGCAGGTCTTCATTGCTGCTGCATGCTTTGCAAGTTTCTCTTTCTCGTTGACATTGACATACAGGGAAGACGTATGACCGTAACCGCCATCTGCTACCAGTCTCTCTGCCTTTGCGATTGCCTCATCGAAGGTCTGTGCCTTGTACATAGCCAGTACCGGAGACAGCTTCTCGTGTGCAAACTCCTCGCTCAGCTCTACGGACTCAACCTCACCGATCAGGATCTTGGTATCTTCCGGAACATCAACGCCTGCGAGCTTTGCAATCGTGTGTGCTTTCTGACCAACGATCTTTGCGTTCAGCGCGCCGTTGATGATGATTGTCTTTCTTACCTTCTCAAGCTCATCCGGCTTTAAGAAGTAGCATCCGCGGTAGATGAACTCTTTCTTGACTTCCTCATACACCGGAGCCAGAACGGTTACGGACTGCTCAGATGCACAGATCATACCATTATCAAAGGTCTTGGAGTGAATGATCGAGTTGACTGCCAGCTTGATATCAGCGGTGTCATCGATGATTGCCGGAGTGTTTCCTGCACCTACGCCGAGTGCCGGTTTTCCGGAGGAGTAAGCTGCCTTAACCATTCCCGGACCACCAGTTGCAAGGATGATGTCTGCATCCTTCATAACGGTGTTGGTCAGCTCCAGTGACGGAACATCGATCCATCCGATGATGCCTTCCGGTGCACCAGCCTTAACGGCTGCATCCAGAACAACCTTTGCTGCTGCAATCGTAGATGCCTTAGCACGCGGATGCGGGGAAATGATGATCGCATTTCTTGTCTTCAGACAGATCAGAGTCTTGAAGATTGCGGTAGAAGTCGGGTTCGTCGTCGGGATAACGGCTGCAACCAGACCGATCGGCTCTGCGATCTTCTTGATGCCGTATGCCTTATCTTCCTCGATGACTCCACAGGTCTTCGTATTCTTGTAAGCGTTGTAGATATACTCAGCTGCGTAGTTGTTCTTGATGACCTTATCCTCTACGATACCCATTCCGGTCTCTTCCACAGCCATCTTTGCCAGCGGAATTCTCATCTTGTTCGCTGCCAGTGCTGCACGGTAGAAAATCTCATCAACCTGCTCCTGAGTATAGGTAGCAAATATCTTCTGCGCCTCGCGCATTGCTTTCATCTTGGCTTCCAGAGCTTCCACGTTGTCAATGATTCCGGAAGTTACTACTTCTTCTTTCTTTGCCATCTTGATTCTCCTCCAAAAATGTTATTCTCTAACTCAATGTTTTAATGTCTGTGTCTCATAATCGATGTTAGGGTTTATGATGTTTCTTTGTTGTAATATTCTCGTTGTTTCTTGTTTGATATTTTTTTAACAACTTGATTCTATATGCATTATATCGAATCGTTAAATAATTGTCAATATGTCTTTTCAAGTTTTTTTCTATTTTTTAAAAAAATACGCCCTGATACAAAAAAGAATGTGCCAAGGCAACCATCCACTCCTGCGCCGAGTGCACATCTTCGTTCCACTGCGGTCGGTGCATAACAAGCGCCACTGGCGCTTTGCACCCTTGCGGAGCATTTTTTGTATGATAGGACGCAATTTCCTATCATACAAGAAAAAGTCCGGCATCCCGGACTCTCCTCATTTTTCGTATTTGATTTTTATATTTAACTTCTTATATCCTACTGCTCTCTCTCCTTGTATCCGAGTGCCTGCTCCAACGCTTCCTTCTCCTCGTTTCCAAGAAGAACCTCGGTCTCTCCGCGATCCACCTCTTTCAGATACAGGTAACAGCCCTCTCTGCTGTGAACCGAATTGATAACAAATCCGGTGTTCGTGTAGTCGAGGATGGCGAGAGCGAAACTCAAGTTTCCGCCCATCCCCTGAAACGCATTGTACTTTACAATTCCAATTTTCTGAAAAGCTGCCCGGCTGTTCTTGTTCGCCGTCCGGATCGCGTCCTTGTTTGCGCGATCCTGAGAGCGCAGTTCGAGAATCTCATCCATCTGCTCGGAGATCAGCTCCTCGAGAGATTCCGCATCTTTTCCTCTCATGAAATAATCGTATCCACGGTAGAGCTGTTGCATCTTCAAAACTCCCACAAACACGACAATCAGAAGGATCAGATTCAGAACTGCCAGCGCCAGAATAATATAAAACGGATCAATCCCAAGATTATTGAGAATGCTTCCTTCCATTCTGTCTTCCACTCCTATCTATTTCTGTGTATCTTTTGTCACTACTTTGTCTGCTATCCAATGTTACTGGTGTCACTGGATGGACTCAAGTAATTCGATGATCCTCTCAAGCTCAGACTGAGAATAATACGAAATCTCGATCTTTCCTCTGCTGTTGTCCTTTCGATTGATGACAACCTGAGTTCCGAGAATCTCTTTCAGACGATCCTCAAGATCTCGATAGACCATCGCAATCTGCTCATCCTCCCTCGTCTCCAAAGGTTTCTGAGCCAGATTTCCGGTCATTTTTTCGGTGATCTTCTCTTTCGCTTTCTCCGCTTCCTTCGTCGTCGAAACAGAGAGCTCCGCCATATCCGAAATCTTCTCCGTGGACTCTGCACTTACACCAGAATCCTTCCCCTCTGTACTTGCCTTGGTCTCTTCTGCCACTTCTTCCTTCTTCTCTTTTCCGAAGGTCTTGACGGCTCTCTCGACCTCACGCACGTTGAGGTGATCTCTCTCCACGATCTTTGCCAGTTCCAGCTGTTGATCCTGATCCTGAAGGCTCAAAATCGCACGCGCATGACCGCTCGTGATTCTCTTTTCCGAAACCATTTTCTGAACCTCCGGATTCAGATAGAGCAGACGAACGCTGTTTGTGATGACGGTACGGCTCTTTGATACGCGCTTTGCGATTTCTCCCTGTGTCATGCGGAATTCGAGCATCAGGCGCTCATATGCCTTTGCCTCTTCAATCGGGTCAAGGTCCTCTCTCTGAAGATTCTCAATCAGAGCGATCTCCATCGCCTCCTGAGGACTGAACTCACGGACGACAACCGGAACTTTCTCAACTCCTGCGATTCTCGCTGCACGCCATCTGCGCTCTCCTGCGACAATCTCATAGTGGTCTCTCTTCTTCTGGACGAGAAGTGGCTGAAGAACTCCATACTGCCTGATAGACTCTGCCAGCTCATTGAGCTGTTCCTCATCAAAATATTTTCTCGGCTGATCCGGGTTCGGCTCAATCTCCGTCACTTTGACGAAAAGCTCTTTCTGAGCCTCTGCACCGTCTGAACTCTTTCCAGAAACCTCGTCTACAACTTCCTCTCCGAAAAATGCACCAAGTCCTCTTCCAAGTCCCTTTCTGCTTCTTCTCATTCCTCTCCCCCTCTGTTGATTACTTCTGAAGCAAGCATCCGATAGCTCTCCGCACCGCTCGAACGTGAGTCATAAAGATTGATCGGCATTCCGTGGCTCGGGGCCTCTGCCAGTCTCACATTTCGCGGAATGATCGTCTTATAAATCGTCTCGTTAAGGTGTTTCTTTACATTCTCCACCACCTCAAGCGAGAGATTTGTTCTCGCATCGTACATCGTGAAGACGACACCCTCCAGTTCCAGATCTGGATTCAGGCGCTTCTTCACCATTTCGACCGTCTGAAGAATCTGGCTTAAACCCTCCAGCGCATAGTACTCACACTGAATCGGGACAAGCACCGTATCTGCCGCAGTCAGTGCGTTGATCGTCAGGATATTCAGAGATGGCGGACAGTCAATGATAATGAAATCATAGGAATCCGAAATCTTCTTGAGTTCCGTGCGAAGAAGAGATTCCTTGTTCTTCACATCGAGAAGCTCAATCTCTGCCGCTGCGAGATTCATATCCGACGGCATCACATCAAGATTCTCCTGTACATCCTGATAAATGCACGCATCCAGTCCGCAGTCCCCAAGTAACAGCTCATAGACAGTCTTGTCCATCTCTTCCTTCTCAAATCCCAGTCCGCTCGTGGCATTTCCCTGCGGATCAAAATCCACCGACAGAACCTTCTGTCCTGCCTCTGCCAGACACGCTGAAAGATTGATCGCCGTGGTCGTCTTTCCCACGCCACCTTTCTGATTTGCAATCGCTATTATTCTACCCATTCTGCATCCTTTTTATTGTATCTCTCATGGGTCACCCGTGGAAAGGTTCGGATTCTCCGCGGAAACCCGTTCTTTTTTACGGGGAATAGTATAACACAATTTTTTTTGTTTTCCTATAAGAAATCAATGAAATACACGCCGGGAGTTGTCTGATAATTTGTTCCTGTGAAACTGCTCTCGCTATCTGCTTCTAATTTTCTGTCTTTTTATTGCCTATCCCGACAATTTGTACTATAATATCAACAGATCTGTTGCTCTTTACGCTCAGATCAAACCTGTCTCGCCTGCAACAAGGAGGTATTCTATGAAGGCAAAAAACAAATTATTGACCCTGCTGATCCTGTCTGCCACTACCGCTGCCTCCATCGCGGCTATCAATAAAATTATCAAAGTCACAGCTGTGTCAAAGAATCTTTTAAACGATGACAAGTCAAAATCGCTGTGCTTCAAATGGCGTCTCGGAAATGTGCATTACACGAAAGCCGGAAGCGGAATGCCCCTGCTTCTGATCCACGATCTGAATTCCGCCTCGAGCGGTTACGAGTGGAGTCGGATTGTCTCCTCTCTCCAGAACGATTACACGGTCTACACGATCGATCTGCTCGGATGTGGACGCTCTGAGAAAGCAAACATGACGTATACGAATTACCTCTACGTCCAGTTGATCTCTGATTTCATCAAATCTGAGATCGGTCACCGCACAAGCGTCATCGCAACCGGAGAGTCCGCGTCGATTCCGATCATGGCATGTGCCAACAATCCGGAGCTTTTTGACCAGTTGATGTTCATCAATCCGCTGAGCGTACAGGATTTCTGTCAGATGCCGGGAAAGGCATCAAAAATGTATAAGTTCGTCGTAGAGCTTCCGATGATCGGAACCCTTCTCTACAACATCGCGAACAGCCGTCAGGCAATCCATGAGCGTTTCGTTGAGTCCGGCTTCCAGAATCCGTATTCCGTCAAATCCTCATATGTGGATGCCTACTATGAGTCCGCGCATCTCGGCGGTTCTCCGAAATCCATGTATGCGAGCATAAGCTGTAATTACACGCGCTGTAACATCGTCAATGCGCTCCGCAAGATTGACAACAGCATGTATCTGATCGGCGGAAATGGAATCGAACACATCGAAGATCGGCTGAATGAGTACAAGGAATACAATTCCGCGATTGAGACCGCGCTGATTCCTGGCACAAAGGGACTTCCTCAGCTTGAGGCTCCGGAAGAGCTCGTCGAGTTGATCCGCACCTACATCCACTAAGTTCCGCTCACTGCGCACAGTTTTCTATGAAATTATGAAATAAAAAGGCGATTTTCCTATCCCCTCAAACGGATAGGAAAATCGCTTTTTCTCTTAATGTCCGAATATCATTCCATCTTACTTATTGCGCTTACTCATTCATTGCCTTGATTGCAGAGATTGTGCGCGCATAATCTGCCTGCACCTGTGTCCAGAGACGATCTGCCTCTGCGATGTCAACTGCCTTGTCCTCACCTGCCGGACGAAGGCACTCTGTCAGATCGGAGGAGGACTGCGAAAGACCGTCAAATCCCATATTCTGCGCAACACCTTTGATCGTATGTGCGGCGCGGAACGCCTCCTTATAATCTTCTGCCTGCATTGTCTGCTCCAGCTGTGAATAGCTCGGATCGTCCACAAATTTGAGCACAAATTTTTTAATCAATCCCTCACTGCGAAGACGAAACAGAACTGCATCAAAGTCTGCTCCCATTGCTTCATAACACTCTCTCAAATTCATTTCCTCTATCTCCTTTCATCCAGCCGGAAGACTTCTTCCGCTCTTCCAATCACACCCACGCGGAGTGCTTCCTCTCCATCAGACCATAATGTTCTCGCCACCAGACGATGTTCTTTCATCTCGCCGAACGCATGAATCTCGATCTTGAGATCGATCGACGGATTCTCCGGTGTCGTCTTTGCAAGCTCTGCCCGAATCTGTTCCAATGTATTCTGATCCTGAAGCAATGAGGATTCTTTTCTGAGATCAAGCTGATTCTTCTTCAATCCCAGAAGACGTCTGCCCCAGTTTGAAAACAGGATAACATTCGTCAGCTCGCTGTAATCAAATACCAGTGTTCTCTCATGCTCAAAGAAGAATTCCTTCTTCGCCTGCTCAATTCGCATCTGGTTGATCGAGTAGCCGTATCCGTGTAATTTCTTATGCTTGAGAATCTGCTCCACTGTCTCATGCACCTGAAATTCTCGCTCCGGTGAATTCACAGCAAGCTCTCTCTGAATATCTCCCGCAACTTCAAGCAGACAGTCCAGCAACAGTGGATTGAATGCACCGCACTCTCCGTTCATGATCATGTTGATTGCAGTCTCATGCGAAAACGCCTTCTTGTAACATCGCTCACTCGTCAGTGCGTCGTAGACATCTGCAAGAGAGACAATCTGTGCGGAAATCGGGATCTCATCTCCCTTGAGTCCATCCGGATATCCCTTTCCATCGTATCTCTCATGATGCCAGCGACAGATCTCATATGCCGTTTTCATAAACGGCTCATTCTGATAAGCCGTGATCGCAGACAGCATCGAAGCTCCGACTGCCGAGTGCGTTTTCATAATCTCAAACTCTTCTTTGGTCAGTCTTCCCGATTTGTTGATGATCTCATCCGGGATACTGATCTTTCCGATGTCATGAAGTGCCGATGCCGTGGAGATTCGGATGATGTCCTCCTGAGTCAGTGGATATTTGTCCGTCTTTTCTACAAGGTGTTGAAGCAGAATCTCTGTCATCGTATTTATGTGAAGGACGTGAAGTCCACTCTCGCCATTTCGAAACTCCACAATATGACTGAGAATATTCACCATCATACTGTTGTTTCGCTCTTTCTCATAAACCTGATCCGCAACAAGACCTACCAGACGTTTTTGTTTTGCATAAAGCATGAGGGTATTTTCTACTCTGCGCCGTACAATCAGCGCGTCAAACGGCCGGCTGATGTAATCCGTTACACCAAGTTCATAGGCGCGCTCCATGTAAGAAGATGCTCGCTCTGCTGAAATCATGATGACCGGAATATTGTCAATCAGATGATACTTGTTCATGATTGCCAATACCTCAAAACCATCCATCTCCGGCATGGTAATGTCCAGAAGAACCAGATCAATAGCATCGGAATATTTGCGGATGAGTTCAACTGCCTGTACTCCATTTTCTGCTTCCAGAGTCCGATAATCTTCCTGAAGCATATCCGTCAGGATCGCACGATTCATCTCAGAATCATCTACAATTAAAATGGCCTGTTTTTCCTGAATCTTGTCATCCGTTTCTGTCTGTCTCATTCCATCCCCTCCTTTATCTTCGAATTTCAATAGATTTTTCTAATGTATCAAATGTATCAAATATATCCCATTTTCGTAACTATTCAGTTCCTTCACAGTCACGAGCAAAAATCCATTGAAAATTGCTTCGCAATGGGATTTTTGCTTGCTAGCCCATGTTTTTGTACGGTCAGCGCAGTAAATGCGCAGACCTATTGAACAACTACCCATTTTCCTATTATACGTGAAAATTCAAACGAAAACAAGCACTCATATATATAACGCTTGAGTTTTCTTCTAATTCCGGATACAATGAAAGGAAAAACAGGAAAGGAAACATTATCAGAATGATCCGATTCAATCACTTTAACTTTAATGTTCTTGATCTTGAAAAAAGCATCGCCTTCTATAAGGAGGCTCTGAATCTGACTCCGGTCAGAGAGAAAAATGCGGAGGACGGCTCCTTCAAGCTCGTCTACCTCGGTGACGGAAGCTCCGACTTCACCCTCGAGCTGACCTGGCTCAAGGATCGCACCGAGCCTTACGATCTCGGCGAATGTGAGTTCCATCTCGCCTTCACAACCGACGAGTTCGAGGCGCTCCACGCCCGCCACAAAGAGATGGATATCATCTGCTTTGAAAATGAGGCAATGGGAATCTATTTCATTGGCGATCCGGACGGATACTGGATTGAGATTGTACCTGCAAGATAAAGAATCCTAAAATATTCAAGTCGACGCTCGCGGAGACTTGGCGCGTGATTCTGGTCAGCTCTGCTGACATCTTCCAATCAGAATCACTGCGCATCCACTCTGAGTTATATTTAGGGGAAAATTTTTCCCCTAAAGCCAAAAGGGGCTGTCGCATTAGCAAATATTTTTGCTGGGCGGTAGCCCTGCTTTATGTCAA
>ERZ838839.150-NODE-150-length-93219-cov-8.106833_pt1 | contig 93219 bp, 55 predicted proteins | sample MGYA00519909_ERZ838839 | MGnify/ENA primary metagenome ERZ838839 (study PRJEB31850, sample SAMEA3708843) | human gut metagenome | biome: human gut; feature: human-associated habitat; material: faeces | place: China | collected 2014 ...
TCTTGGAACCATATAAACAACTGTACTACAATATTTTAATTTATAGAACTCCTCTTAACCTAACCCTATTTTGCAAAAATAGTCATTCCGGCCAAATAGACAATAGAAAAGCGCCATTTTTCTCATTTCGCGCCCATTTTCCGCCGGGGAGAAGAAGGCTCCGGCGGAAAATTCCGTGCCGTCCGTTCCTCCGGCCGCACCCGGATTGCGCCCGCTCCGCCGCCGATCCGCCGCCGGAGCGCAGCCGCGACGGCCGCGTATCGCAAACGGCGGTCCGCCGCGACGCATTGTTTGCATTTTCGGGCTAATTTTCCTATATTTGTCTACCTGTTATATGCCGCGTTCCGACGGAACGGTCATTCCCGGTTCACCGGATGTCCGGACAGTCGGCGTGCGGCCGTAAATGTCATTCACAGCCCATGTCCACATTCAGCAGCGACCGCGTCGGCGAAACAATCATTCCGGACCTGACCAAACGGTTCAGACGCGGCTATATCGACTATTTCGACCGGAAGAACGGAACCGACCGGCCGGTGGAGGAGATTCCGACCCGGTCGATCATCCCCCTGGATCAGTTCGAGGAGCTGATGAAGCTGCTCGACGACATCGTGCTGTTCAGCGCGGCGACGCCGGAGCTGGCGACCAAATTCCAGGGGCTGTGGAACCGGCTCGATCTCCCGGACAAGGACGACAAGGACCGGATCGAATGTACGCGCATGGGGCTTATCTCGTTCGAATCCTACATCAAGGTCTTCATCTACCTGCTGTGCGGCAACGGCGACCTGCTGCGGCAGATCGACGCGGAGAAACGGGGCCTCGGCTACATCCTCAACAATCTCTCCGTCCCGTCCCCGGACGGGAAATCGGGTCTGTTCGACGCCCGGTACGCGGGTCTGTTCGACACGCTGCGCCGCTACCGGAACGGAATCACGCACTCCCCGAGCGACACCGGCGTCTCTGAAAGCGACATCCTGACAGTCCGGAAAAACCCGAACGACGCATACGACGAACTGTTCCTGCTGACGCTGACCGGACTGCTGCTGCTGCTCCACCACCATGCCGGCTATTACAGGCGATATCTCGACGAACACCGACCCGAGCTTCCCCCGGAGAAAGCCGCAGCGGCATCTCCGGCCGACGATTTCGACCTCGAACGGTTCAAGGACCGTTACCTCGAGGAGCTGCTCGGCGAACAGAACCGCGAACTGAAACAGAAGGTGGGCTTCATCGGCCGGATCGACAACCAGCAGACGCTGAACCTGCTGCCTCTGAAACTCCAGCGCCGGCAGGATGCCGGGGAGGGGCTGTCCGACCCGGACTACGGCGGCCGTCCGCACGAAAGCGGCGACTTTACGGACGGCGAGCAGGGCGGCATGGCGATGGACGACCTGATAGACGCCGGAGACCGCATCAGCCTGATTCTGGGCAACCCGGGCGCAGGCAAGACCACGGTGTTGATCCGCCTGATCCGCCAGTATGCGGACCTGTGGCACAACGGCGACCGTTCGATCCTGCCCCTGCGTATCAATCTCAACGCGGTCACCGAAGGCCAAACGATGGACGACGCCCTGCGGACGGCCTTCAACGCGGGTTTCGGAATCACGACGACCGAAGACCGGAAGCGCATGGTGTTCGCCCATGCCGAGCAGCTGCTCGCAGAGGGCCGCATCGCGCTCTTCATCGACGGGCTGAACGAACTGAAGGTCTCCCGCCCCGAACTCTTCATCGCCTCGCTCGGATCGTTCATCGCCAAATACGACAAGTGCCGCTTCCACATCACGGGACGCATTCACGAATTCGCAGCCTGCCGCGAGGCTTTCCGGCGGATCGAGGGGTGCGGGGTTTACCACCTCTGCGAGATTTCGCTCGACCAGATTCTGCTCTACCTCCGCCAGCTGGGACTCCCGGAGGAGCGGATCGACGAATTCCGGCTGCAAATAATCCGGGCCGGAATCGAGGAGCTGCTGGGCACGCCGCTCAACTTTATGATGATCGCCGCCCTGCTGCTCGGCAGCACGGAATACAAGATTCCGGCGGTCGGCAACCGGGGCGAACTGCTGGAGATGTTCATGCGTTCGTCGCTGAGCGTCCGAAGCCGGGAGAAGCTGGTGGACGAAGCGGTCAATTTCAACGCCTTCGACCTGCTGCAACAGATGGCCTGGCGGATCGCGGCCGAAGGGCAACGGGTCCTGCGCGAGGATTTCGTCATCGAGATCGCCCGCGACCCGCGCTACAAGGGGGCCGACCGGGTGGAGAAGCTCGTCGACAGCCTGATCGGACTGCACATCGTCGAACAAAGCGTCGACCACAAAGGGAGCTGGCTCACGTTTTTCGTAGACACCTACCTCGAATATTTCTTCGCCCGGCGTCTGGCGCTCGACTTCTGCGAACGGCACGCGCCGCTGCCCGGGCAGCTGGATGTAACCAACGAGCGCAATTTCGAAATCCTGAAACTCACGCTGGAGCTGATTTGCAGCGGATGGGTCCGCAAGGAGGGGTGCATCGCCGACGGCCGCGATTTCGTCAAGGCCCTCTACGACCTGGGGCGCAATCCCGCACAGCCGGCCGCGACGACCACCGCCGACGGCGTGCTGCAAACCGAAGGCCTGCCCTCAAAACCGGCCGTCAACGGAAACCTGGCCCTCGTGGCGCGGATGGCTTCCGGCCTGAAACCCTATACCGACAAAACGAATCCCAACGCGCGGCTGCTGATCGAATCGTGGCTGCTCAATACGATGGTCGTCTACCGGATCGGCCATCCGATTCCCGACACGGAAGGGGATTACGACTATATCCGGCAGCTGGCCGAATGCGCCGTCGTCCTGTCGAGCGAACGGATTTTCAGGGAGCTTTTCTCGGACTACTGGCTGACGACCCTGCTGCTGACCGTCGCCGACGATTTCGGCATGCAGCTGCCCGAGAATTCCGTAAAGGCGTCGGCGCTCCACCGGGCGCTGATCGACAACTGCACCGACGTCAGGCTGTTCTACCGTTTCCTGCACTCGCGCTACCTCGACCTGGTGCTGTTCCGCCCCCGCTCGGCGCTGCGGATTCGGAAGTTCCTTTCGCTGCTTTTCGGGAACCTGAAAAAATACACCCAGAAACTGCTTTACGGCTATATCGCGGAGTGGCGGGAAGCCGACGCGCAGCGGCAGGGCGGCGACCACTATCTGGCGCAGGACGCCAACACCCTGCTGCTCTGTATCGACGATGTCGACTACCTGATTTCGAGATACGATCTCCCCGCGGCGGAACGCTCCCGGACGAAGATCGGATGGCCGCTGCTGCGCAAACTGGTTCGCAACTACGACGACGAAAGGCTGGCCGCGTTCATTTTCACCGAGCGTTTCTTCGGACTGTTGCAGAACCGGGAACAGATGGCGCTTTACCTCTTCCGCTACTACATCTTCCGCAACCACTTCCCGCGCTGCCTGATGCAGTTCCTTTTCGAAGGTACGGGCCGCAAGGGAATCTCCCCCGGCAACCTCTCGGAACTGCTGGACGCTTTCCCGCTGGAAAAGATTCCGGTCGGCGAGGCCCGCAAGCGCTACGACAACGAAATCTACGACTACCTGACCCAGGAGACGCACAGCGAAGAGTCGGACGACGGGCTGATCTACCGCATTTTCGATGTGAACGCGGAACGGATACGGCTCGCGATCAAGGATGCGAACACCCCGTTCGAAGGGCTGACGGCATGTATCCGGACCGACGACACGCGCATGTTCTGCCGCGTGGAGGCCGACGGATACGTCGACGCCCGGGGCGAGACCTTCAGTTTGAGCAGCCGCGACGGCTCGCTGCTGCCCGTCTCGGGGAAGATCGTCGCACCGGACGGGACGGAACTCGCCTATGCGGCCTCGGCCAGCAACAAGGAGATTTCGGTGACCTGCTACGACACGGCGGAGATCGCCTGGCTGCACGCATTGGCCGAAGCCGGAACCGGCGTGCGGATCGGATCGGCGGAGTGCAGCCTGCGTTTCGCCGTGAGCGCCCCGCTGATCTGCCACCGCGTCCTTACGCTCCGGCGCGATGCAGCCTGCGGCCTTCCCCGCTTCACGGGCGAAATCACCTTCTTCCGCGGCGACGACCGGTCCGCACCGGTCGTCATCGACCGACGTACGCGCCCGGAGAACCGTTACCGCAGCCACCGGCTGTTCCAGCCGATCACCCAGGCTCCGCTCAAAGCCCCGGAGACCCCCTACATCCTCTTCGGGTACGCCGGCCGCAAGGCCTTGGTGATCACCGACAAGCTGATGAACGCCGACCGCTACCCCGGCGCATCCGTCCGCCTGTGGACCAGGAACCAGTCGGCCGCCTGCCGGTTCGTCGCGGGATGCAAGATGCAGCAGGGCTTCGCGGAACTCACCCTGCGCTCGTCCGTCAAATGGGACCTGAAACCGTCGGGAACGCTCCGCCATACGCTCCCCGACGGTTCGACCGAGCATATCCCCTATATCTTCTGCCTCTCGAACCGCACCACGTTCGTCCTGCGCATATTCCACGAGGATTTCGTGGCCCGGATTCGCGACCGGTCGGTCTGCGACCGCTACATCGCCGGGAAGGACGATTTCCGGGTCGGGAAACTCAGCCTGCGCCTCGAATCGGCGGAGTATTACGAGCCGAATTCCAAACTGTCGCTTCTGGAGCTGGAGCTTGCCGACGGGCAGTCCGCCGTTCCGGCCAAAGGTTCGCTCGCCATCACACTGAAGCACGAAATGCAGCCCGCGCAGCTCTCGTTCACCGGCGAATCGCGCGGCCCTTCCACCATGCTGGTCAACGTCTGCTGTGCGGGAATCGACTTGCAGGGCCGCGAAGCCCGCTTTCTCGTGCCCGACTCTGGCATGCCGCTCGCCAAAGGGCTTTACCTGCGCGCCCCCGGCTCGACGGCGCACCTGTGCATCCGGCAGACGCCGCAGCCGGTGCAGTGGTGCGTCGAGCTTGAACTGCGCGCCGAACTGCGCTTTCCGGAATCGGGCGAAATCGGCTTCGAAGAGTTCCCCGGCGTCATGTTCGGCTTCCGGAACCTCACCGTCGGGGAACGGACGGGCACGCTCCTCGTGTGGTGCGCCGGAGAAGCGGCCATCGACTGCGACAGCTTCATCCGGACGGTCTCGCAGGCGACCCGGATCATCCTGTCGTCCGGCGGACGCCAGACGCAGATGGAGCTTTACCAGGCGGGCGACGCGGTTCGGCGGACGGGTTACGGACGGCTGGCGGTCGTCGATTTCCCGGACGGCGCGGAGGCGGACGCCGCGGCATACTACGCCGCAAACCGGCTCCGGGTGGAGATCCTGATGCCGGTCGTCAACACGATCGACATTCCCAAGGTCGACAAGGCGCTGTACAAAATCCACTCGCTGGACTACAACAAGGCGGGCAGCAACCGAATCCGGATCGTCAGGCCGCTGACCGGAATCGACAAACTGTGGCTTTCGCTCGACGACACCAAGATCATGTGCCGCCCCCGCAACCCGGTCACCGAAATACTGGACGGCGTGGAGTACCTGTGTCTGGGCGTGGAGACCGAAACAGGCGTGGTTCCGCGCATCCTAAACACGGGAAGCGTTCATTTCTTCCGCCGCGGGGAGTCCGGCACGGAACCCGAGCAGGTGGGATTCGGGGTGATCTTCCCGCTGATCGCATACGGCCGTCCCGAACGCTACCACGCGGACATCTGCGACGTCGTCAGCAGCGAAATGGCCCATACGGTCACGATCATAAACGAACAGATCATCGAATTTTTCGTGGCCAAGAGCCGTTCCTACCTGTTGCTCGACAATGAAAAGTTCTTCGAACAAATCTGCCGGATGAAAACCTGCGGTCAGGTTTTCGACGTCTGCCGCATCGTCTCCCAGGACAACGCCCAGGGGCTGACCGTCTATTCGCCCCTGCACAAGACCACGGCCTGCACCTGCGACACGGAGGCAGGTTTTTCGGCTCCCGGCTACGAGGCCGACAGCCATGTCCTCTTCGAGAAGAACCACCGCATCCGCCTGCTGCGCGACATTCCGCGGCAGCCCTGCATGGGGTGCAAGACGGGCGTGGTGGTCTATTACAACGAACGCCGCGACGCCTTTATCTCCGTGGAGAACGAGACGGAGGACTACTACTACCCGATGCGGGACGACGAGACGCTCCAGCCCGGCGACCGGGTTACCTTCTTCGCCACGGAGAACCTGCTCTACAAGCGGCGGCGCAACGCCGGCAAAACGATGATGGCCGACAACGTGCAGTATGCGGGCGCAGCGCCCTCTTACCGGGGCCGCGTCGTGGACAAAGTCACCCGGCAGGACGCCGCGAGCGGCACGACGCTGTTCGAACTCACCGTGGCGGCCGACGACAAGCGCCTTCCCCGGTCGCAGGTGACCATCACGCTCTACGACACGTCGAACCAGCGGTGGTCGGTCATTTCCGCCTGGGAAAAGGGAACCCCGTGTTCCTTCTTCATCGCCAAGGGCAAGTGGTATCTCCACCTGACCCCCGACCCGGCACAAACCCCTTCAACCGAAAACGCACATGGAGAATAGGAATTCCCTGCAACCCATCCGCACCGCCGCCCCTGCCGACCGATTGCTGGGGCGCGTGTGCAGCGTCGGCGGCCGCCGCTACCTCGACTGCGGATTCGACCAGCTGATCGCCGTCTCCGACGCGGACGCGGCGCGCTACGCCGACGGAGCCTTCGTCGAGGTGGAGATCGCCGCCGGGGCAACCCCCTGGCGCGACGCGGTTTCGCAGCAGCAGGCCGTGCAGCAATCGTTCGACCAGCTCATCGCCTCGATCCGCGAACATACGACACTCGAAGTCGGACTGGCCGCGGCGGACGTGGAGCGGCTGCAAAGCGAACTGACCGCCCACGCCCCTTCGGGCCGACGCTTCCGGGTCTACGCCCCGGGCAACAGCTGCCATTTCACGCTCAACACGAAGAACTGTACGGGCGAGCACCTCTTCCGGCTGCTGGCGGGCGAGCGGATCGAAGCGCAATGCTGGGACTATACGGATTTCAACCGACTGAAAACCAATGTCGACGAACCGGTCTGCCTGAATCCGGTGCGTCCCGCTCCCGTCGAGGCCGCGGAAGGCGAATGTTTCGATGTCTATGTCAACCGGGCGGTCGATTTCGGTCTGTTCGTCTCCTTCGGCGGAAACGACGGACTGATCCACAAAAAGTCGCTTCCGAACTACGACGAGCGTTTCCGCAGCGGCGAGATCGCCGCCGCCTACCGCCGCGGCATGAAAATCCGGGCGAAGCTCCTTTCGAAAACCCGCGACGAGCAGTCGGGCCGGCTCCGGTACACGTTCGACCCCGTAACGGACGACGCCCCGGTCGCCTTCGACTCGCTGACGCTCGATGTCGGGGACACGGTCACGGTCCATGTCAACAACGTCACCCGCAACGGACTCTCCGTACGCTATCGCGGCGAGGTCCACACCGTCGACAGGAACTCGATCCCCAACTGCGTGGAACGCTTCCGCAACGGGGTCTACCTCCCGAACCAGCCGTTGCGGGTGAAGATGATCAGACGCAACGACAAGCAGCGCCATTTCCTGTTCGAGCTGCTCGACAAAACGGTCGATTACGGGCTGACGGAAGGCGACATCCTCCGCTGCGAAATCACGCCGACGGAAATCCCTGCCACGACCGAGATCCGAACCACGATCGACCAACGCTCCTGCTCGTTCCACCTCCACCCGCAGGAGCTGCCCTACTCGCTGAACAACTACCTCCGGGAACACTCGCTCGAGACCGAGGTGCGCGTCTGCGGCTTTTTCGAGCACGGCGATCCGAAATTCCAGTTCAAAAGTCTGATAGCCGACCGTATCCAGGCTCTCGACGAGGGTCTGACGCTCGACGCCGAGGTGCTCTTCGAGGACGGGCAGGCCGGGATCATACTCTGGCGGGCCGGCGAGGTGTTCGGGTTCCTTCCCGTCAGCAGTTACTCCTTCCCGATGGCCCGCAACATCGCCTTCTCGCCCGGCGAGCGGATCGCCGTACGGGTCGGACGGTCGGACGGAAAGACCTTTTTCCGGCTGGCGCAGCCGCCGGTCAACCCCTGGGACTCCCTCTCCGGCATTGCCGAAGGGAAGCGCATCCGGGTGCAGGTGTGCGACGTGCGGGAGGACGAAATCCGGATCGGCTACGACCGGGTTTTCGGCATTCTGAAACCCTACACCGCCCGCCGGCCCGAGGCGGGCGAAACGGTCGAGGCGTTCGTCTCGCGTTTCTCTCCGTCGGAGGCTGTGCTGGAGTGTTTCACCACGGACTGCGACACCGTTCCGGACAGTCTCGAACCGGGGACCGAATACGACCTTCAGGTGGTGGCCCACGCCGCCGGGGCGGGCAAACTGTGGGCCTTGCAGCAGGAACGGCTGATCGAAATCGAACTGGAGCGGCCCGAAATGCCCGATTACGTCACCGGGTGCCTGCTCCGCCACGGCAGCCGGGTCCGCGTACGCGCCGAAGAGCGTGACGGCGTCCGCCGGGTCCGCCTGCTCTACGACAGGGAGTCCCTCTGGGCGCAGGCCGGCCTGCGCGAAGGCGACCGCTGCTACCCGGTCATCGCGGAGATACGCCCCGACCGGATGATCGTGACGCACCGCGACGTGATCGGCTATATCCCGAACGACGAACTCGACTGGAATTCGTCCCGGATCGTCGACCGCTCGGCCTACCGCCCGGGCATGCAGGTCGAAGCGCTCGTCCTGCGGGCCGATGCGGCGAGCGGCGAGCTGGTCTTCAGCCGCAAGGCGCTGCTCGAAGACCCCTGGCCGGCCTACCCCCACCGGGAGGGCGACACGACGGAGGGGACCGTCGCGGCGGTGCTGCCGAACGGCAACCTGCTCGTAAATGCCGACGGCATCGTGGGCGAGGTGCTGAAATACAATGTCTCGTGGTTCAACTTCCAGAGCGGAATGAACCGTTACAGGACCGGCGACCGGCTCCGGGTCCAGCTCGTGAAGTTCGACCCCGAAGCCCGGGTTCTGTTCCTGAGCGGAACCGGCGGCACCGAATCCCCGTGGAACGGAGTAAACTACCGAGTCGGCTCGAAGTATGAGGTAACGGTATTGCGGACCGACCGTATGGCCGTCATGGTCGCCCTGGACGGAATCATCGGCGAGATACCCCGCGAACGCATCGGGTGGATCACCCCGCCGAGCGCCGAAGGCGCATTCGCCGAAGGCGAGCGGATCGAGGCGCAGCTCATTTTCATCAACCGCACGAAGCGGGTGGCCCAGTTCAGCCGCAAGGCCGTGCTGCCCGATCCGTGGAGCGTTCCGATCGCCGAAGGCGACGTGGCGGAGGCGAAAGTCGTGGAAGCCACGGCGTCAGAGGTGCGTTTCGATGTCGGGGGCCGGCTGGGCGTCTGCTCCCGCGAAACGGCCCGCACGTTCGTCGCCGGAGCCTGCGGCGACGTGCAGCCCGACGCGCTCTTCCACCCGGGAGAGCTACGCCGCGTACGCATCGAGGGCATCGACCGCCGCAACCAGCGCCTCTACGTCGGTTCGCCCGACCGGGAGGACTGCCGCCGGATGGTCGGCCAACGATTCGACATCACCGTCCTCGGCAGGGAACGGGGCGGGTACCGGGTCGAAACCGCCGGCGGCATCCGCGGCATGCTCTCCTTCGAACGCGCCACATGGAGTGCGCCGGAAACCTCGCGCCTCGCACCCGGCGAGCGTCTGGAGGCGCAGGCCGCGGCCTACGATTTCAAACTCGGCTGCCTGCTGTTCGACCATCGCACCCTGATCCCCGATCCGTGGAAATCGCTCCGTATCGCCCCCGAATCCTTCATCGAAACGCAGCTCGTCGCCTTCGACGCAGGATCGGCCATCGTGCGTTACGAAGGAATCGACCTGTGGCTTTCGCCCCGCGACACGGCGATCCTCGCCGGAAAGCCGTGGCTGGAGTCGGTCGCAGCCGACGAGCTGCCGGCAGACGGCCGTTTCCTGCTTTATGTCGCCAGGTTCGACGCCGGAAAGCGCCGGCTGCTGACGGAGCCGCGCCCGCAGCTCTCCGACGCATTCCGCAACGGAGCCGGGGCCGAAGTGGAGGTGAAGCGCTGCACCGAAGAGGGCATCCATGTCTTCTGTCCGGGCGAAGGGTGCTTCGGATTCATCCCCCGGGAGGAGATCATCTGGGGAATCGTCGACTCGGCCTGCTCGCTCTACGACGAAGGCGAGAGGCTGTGGGTCTGCCATCTGGATTACGACGCCGCCCGCGGCCTCTGCCGCTTCAGCCGGCGGCGACTGCTGGCCGGGGCCGCCGTTCCGTTCGTCGCGGGAGCGCGCCTCTCCGCCCGGATCACGCGCATCACCGAAAAACTCATGGTGGTGAAGTGCAACGACACGGAAGCTTCGGTGCTTCTCGGGGATACGACCTGGACCCCGCCCTTCCGGCTGGGCGAACGTTACCTGCCGACCCGCTACGCGGCGGGCGGAGAGATCGAGGCCGTGGTCGAACGACTGGAGAAGAGCGGAGTTCCGCGGCTCAGCATCCGCCGGCTGCAACCCAATCCGTGGCTTTACTGCCCGGTGTCGGACAATGATACGGTAGTCGCCGAAGTAGTCGGGCACTGCGGAGAGAAGGCGGCGGTCGAATACGCCGGCTATGCGGGCCTGATCGAAGGTCTCGCCCCGGGACTGGGTTCGACGCTCGTTCCGGGCGACCAGGTGGCCGTCTGTTGCAAAGCCATCGACCGGGAGCAGGGACGCCTTCGCTTCTCGCTCGTGAAAATCCTGCCCCGCCCATGGGTGGAAGCCGGATTCCGGCAGTACGGCACGGTGGAATGCACGGTCGTTTCGGTCGGTGACGACCGGACGCTCACAGTCGACGCGGCCGGTTATGCCGGCGTCGTGCCGTGCGGGGAGCTGGCATGGGGCGAACCTTCCGCGACGTTCGTTCCGGGTCAGCGTCTTTCGGCAGTGATCCTGCAAATCGACTACGAAGACCTCTCCCTCGCGTTGAGTCTCCGCTATGCCGAAGGCATTCCTCCGGCGGACATGCCGCTGCGCATCGGCGAAGCGCACCGCGTCCGGATCACCGACGTGCGGACCGCGGCGCGGAAAATGCCCGAGCAGCTCACCGTCGAGAGCGTCGAAATGCCGGCGCTGCGCGGCGTGATCTTCGCCCGCGACCTGGCCTGGGAGCGGGCCGGACGTTCGGCGGCGGCCTACCGCCCGGACGAAGAGATCGAAGCGGTTGTCACCGACCTGATGCCGCGCAAACTGACTTTCAAGGCGAGCCTGCGCGACATGGTCGACGACACGCGGTCGCTCGACGACATCCGCCCGGGCGAGAAACTCGACGTGACGCTGCGCAAATTCATCCCGCAGGAGTTCGCCGCCGAAGTGACCTATTACGATTATGCGGGGCGGCTCACGCTCGACGCCGCCGTCTGGAGCGGCGTCGAGAACCTCGCCAACTTCTTCCGTCCCGGCCGCGAGATCGAAGCCGAGGTAACGGCGGTCGATCCCGACACGCGAAGCCTGGCGTTCCGACTGCCCGAAGACGAATATACGCCCGACTGGGAAGGCGTCCGGCTTACGGAGGGCGACACGCTCGAAGTGACGGCGGACTACGTGATGGATTCGGCCCTCTTCGTCAACTACCACGGAATCGTCGTGACCCTGCGCCGCGAGGAGTTGAGCTGGCTGCCGGTTTTCCGCATCGGGGAAAACTACCGTGACGGCGACACGCTCCGGGTGAAAGTCAAACGGTTCGACCGGGAGAGCCGCATTCTGAAATTCAGCGTCCGGGAGCTTCTGCCCAACCCGTTCCTGCAGGAGATGCCCTTTGCGGAGGGCGATCTGGTCCGGGGGAGCGTCATGCAGGTAGTTCCGCAAGGCATCTACGTGGATTGCAGCGGGTATCCGTGCTACATCGCCAATACGGAGTTCGCAGGCGAAATCCACCGCAACTACAAGGCGGGCGACGCGCTTCGCGCCCGGATTCTCTCCATCGACCCCGTGCAACGAAAAATCCGGCTCACCCGCCGCTGCGAAGAGCTGTCCGGCGAAGAGCTACGGTTCAGCCCCGGCGAATGGCTCTGGTTTACCGTGACGGAACGGACCGCCACAGGCCTGTGGGCCGAATACGAAGGCTATCGCGCCTTCCTGTCCGACACCGATGCCGGGTTCCGGGAGAACGAGAGCCCCAGTCAGCGTTACGGACCGGGCCAGCTGGTCCGGATGCGCGTGACGGGCATCGACGAAAAGGCCAATGCGCTCACCGTATCGGCCGAACTGGTCAGCGACTATTCGCAGTTCGACAGCTGTACCGTAGGCACGGTCGATGTCGCCGAGGTGATTCATGTGGCCGTCAAGGCGATCACGGTCTGCTTCCGGGGCATCTATTGCCGGGTTCCGCTCGAACGCGCCAGCCTCTTCCCGATCGCCAACGCCAAGATGCTCTACGCGGTGCGCGAACAGCTGACGATGGTCGTCGAAGCCGCCGACCCCGAGACGCGGACGCTGAAGCTCAGCGTGCAGCAGCGTTACAACGACTGGTCGGAGATCCCGGTGCGGCCGGGCGACCGGGTTTCGGGCGAAATCTGCTTCCGGTCGCCGCGCTTCGGACTGTTGCTGCGCGACGGCGATCTTTTCTACCGGGTGTGCGCCGAGAGCCGTTTCTGGCAGCCGGCGACCGAGCTTGCGCTCTACCCGATCGGCTCGCGCTGCGAGGAGGCCGTCGTGGAACGCATCGACCCCGATGCGCGGATGATCTACGTCTCGATCGGAACCCGCACCGCAACCGACCCGTTCGAGCAGGCCCGGCTCCGCAACGGCGACATCGTGAAAGCCACGGTGGCCGGAGGCGACAAGACGGTCTGTGTGCTCCGCTGCGGGGAACTCTACCTCTCGATGCCCCGGGAGGAGGTTCTGCCGGGACATGCGCCCGAATGCGGCGACGAGGTCAAAGTCCGCATACTGTCGGTGGACAAGGTCAAACGCACCTTCTACGTTTCGCAGCGCGCCGTAACGCACGATCCGCTGCTCACGTTCAGCGTGGGTCAGAAGGCGGAGGGCACGGTGCAGAGCCTGTTCGGAACGATGTGCCTCGTCCGGGTCAACGGACTCGTCGGAACGCTTCCGGTCAGCGAAGCGCAGATCAAGGCCATGAACATCCGGAGCGATGCGAACATAACGGTTTACGTTTCCGCCATCCGTTTCACGAAGCGGCAGATCACATTCTCACTCACGCCCACGACCAACAACGATCTGGCCGTCGGCTCCCGCGTGCAGTGCACCGTAGTCAAGGCCACGGCGCATCATGTGTTCTGCACGTTCCCCAAACGGGGCAGGCTCTACGACGCGGCGATCCGGTCCTCGGAGTTCTACTGGAACCGCCCGACCGACGTGCCGTGCCAGCCGGGCGACCGGATCAACGCCGTCATCACAGGTGAAGAGATCATCGGCAAGACAAAGTACACGACGCTCAACGCCTGCGCGCTGACCCCCAACCCGCTGCTGACCTGCGAGACCGGCGACACGCTTCCCTGCACGGTGCTGGGGACGACCGCAGGCGGCTACCTGATGCGCTGCGGCGGAGCCGTCGGCTTCCTCCACTGCTCCGAGATCATGTGGCAGTACTGCGACCAGTGGCACGGCGTCTGGAAGCGCGGCGAGAAGGTTTCATGCCGGATACTGCACCTCTCGCCCGCGGAAGGCGGCCTGCTGCTGGGCCACAGACAGACCGTCGGCGATCCCTTCCTCAAACACACGCCCGGCGTCGGGAGCGGTTATCCGGCCACGGTGCGGCGCTCCTCGGACGAGAGCGTCGTCGTCCTGCTCGGGGACACCGGGATCGAAGCCACGATCTCCAAGGCCGACATGAAACTTTTCTTCACGGGCGTCGGCCAGTTTATCCCGCAGCCCGGCACAACCATATCCGAGGTGACGGTCGTCCGCATCGAAAACCCCGGGGACCCGAAGCGGCGCCATCCCTTCGTCCGAGTAACCCTGCTTTAACCCACAACGATCCATGGATAACAAACTGCATTACGCGCATACCTTTTTCTGCGGCCACCTCGCCGCCGTCGGACGGGCTTCCGAAGTGCAGGCCGCCGACAAGCGGTGGCAGGCGGAAAAACCCCTGACCCGCGAGGCCTACGAACGGCTCAGCAGCATCTATTACGAGAGTTTCATTGATTCGCTCATGCAGGTCGACGGACAGACCTCGGGGGCGGTCTATGCCGACACGGCGCACCTGACCCTGGAAACCGACCGGCTCTGCACGCTGCGCCACCCAAAGCTCCCCGCCGCGGAATACGCCTTCAGACTGTGCCGGTTCCACCTCTTCTTCTTCCCCTACGACATCTGCCTTTTCGCCATGGAGATCGCCGAAGAGCCTGAAACGACGCTCGACACGCTGATCGCCGCACATGGCATTCTGCGCGAGACCTCCTGCTATGAAATCGCAGAGCAGGGGATTCTGAAATCGCAGATCGACGCCCCGGAGTACCTCGCCCTGCTGGAAGAGATCCTGCGGCTGTGCCCTCCCCGGCCGTCGGCCGAATCCCCGCGTCAGGGACGTTTCTCCGGCCTGACCCTCACCGGCAACAAGCTGAAATGTTTCCAGATCTTCATTTTGGACGACTTCTCGGACGAACTGCTCTTCGAACTGGGAACCTTGAGCCCCGTCGGCTGCGTCGCCGACCATAAACACGAATATTCCCCCTCCCAGGAATATTACGACCGGATCATCCGCACCCACACGATTTCGGCATTCCGCAACTGGAAAGCGCTGGCGCTGGTCGACAGTTTCACCGTGGTTGCAAAAGGCCGCACGGCCGCACAGATGTGGGTATGGCCCAACAGCTATTTCCGGCTGATCTACATCCATGCGCTTTACCAGAAGACGCTGCTCTTCGTCGTCAACCGGCAATTCCGCTCGGCCGCCAACGACCGGAAGTCCATCCGGCTGCTCCACAAAATGAAGGAGCAGGAGCATTGGTACGCCTTCTCGAACATCTCCTACAACTTCCTGCCGCAGCTCATCTACCGGGCCATCGACACCGGGCTGGACATCGCCACCGAGCGCGAACAACTGCACCGCCACCTCGAACAGGAGGCCGAACGCCTCGAAAAGAACTCGGAGCGGCGGCTGGCGGGCCTTATCCTCTTCCTGACGATGCTGACCGTCTGCTCGGCGACCTACGACGGCGCGTCGCTGGTCAAGGATTATTTCGGCTGGGAAAGCGGCACGACCCCGTTCCGGATTTTCGCCGCGCTCCTGCTCTCCGCAATCGTGATCACAAGCATCTCCGTCTGGCATTACCGGCGCAACAAATCCTGATCGGAGATGGAACGAATATCCTATTCGCCCGAAACGCTTTTTCACGTCCTGACCCATTTCGAAACGGCGGACGAAGCCCTGCGCGACAGCCTGCGCCGGGCGGGATTTACCGACGAGGCGATCGACGGCCAGCTACGCATGCCCGGGTCCAAATTCCTCCGCACTTTCGCCCTTTCTCCGCAGGAAGCCGTCGCGCGGCTGCAACGGGATTTCCCCGAATCTTTCACCGCCCTGCACCCCGGAGCCGACGGCCGGGTGCGCCTGTCGTTCCGCTACGACGAACCCGTCGGGACGAGCGGACTGGCGGCAGACGCGGAGCTGACGCCCGCCGAGCGGGCTGCTGTTCGCAACATCCTGCGCAACGGATGCCCTGTCCGCACGGTCCGCACCTCCCGCACGATCTCCACCGGAGCCTGCCAACTGATCCTCGACCGCACCGGGGAGGCCGGGTATGCCCTGCGCACGCTCTTTCCCGGGGAACTCGCCCCTCCCCTTCCCCTGCCGGGCGAAGCCCCCGATCCTTTCTGGGCGACGCATCTCCTCATCGAATTCAACTGAATCCAGCCGTAACCGGGGACGGCATGCGCACCGGTTCCGAACCCGTTTTCCAATCAGTGCGGTGCAGATGCCGTGCATCGTGAAACAGATTTTTGATTTTAAGCCGGGGAGTTCCGTATATCGTGAAGAACGGGGCGGATGGATAGTACTGACGTATTATCCATTCATTTTTAGATAGAGTTGTAACTTAAAAAGTTATGACTCTATTTGCATATAGCAGGTTGGTTAGGAAACAGTCGTATGCATTTGTTCGCATCTGCGTTCCATCTTGTCAAACAACTCCTGTTATTGAATACAAATTTAATAAAATGTCCCGATTTTTCAAATTGGATAATTTATTTAGAATGACTTCACCATGATAAATAGACAGTCCTCCAATGGTTATATTCCATCAAATGATCGTGAACAACAAAACTATCTCGGAGGATATGGGTTATCGTTCCGGAATATTGAGGAACATAAACACATTGACAAACGCTTGTACACTAATATAGAGCGTATGACTTTAAATATTTGGTTCTCCCGTCTCTAAATAGATTGAACCTGATAGATAAGCCGATTATATGCGATGTTGAACCGTTCACATAAATATCGATCGCTTCTGAATCGTACGATAAGCCCCGGGGATCTTTGATTTTGAAAACTAGCAAATCTCCGGGGCGATCTATGACGAATCGGTTATCGACCGGTGTGTTTATCGGGCATTGCCCCCTCCGGAACGTCAATTACGATGTCGTTTCTGTTTGCGAAATGAAGACGATCTTTCGGAACAGGAGCGACCCAACGGCATATTCGTCCGCGCCAGGGCATACGGGAAAAATCCGAAGGCCGAAAATAAAAGGGCTGTCTGTTATTCCCTCCACCCGGACCTTTTCCCGAATCAACCCAAAGTCAGCCACGTCCGACTCCGTTTCAAGGCTGCGCACAGTCTGCCGCCCAGAAAGAAAAGGCGATAACGCACAATAGTCGATGGAACGATTAATCGAAATATTCTTTCCAGATTTCCGGCACATCGAACGGATAATAGTTGTCGATCTCCGCGGCGAGAGTAACCAATTGTTTCCGTTCAGGACTTCGAATCACTCCATCCCGACATACGGCGGCCCGGACCACCGTCGAATCGGTCACGGTAAAAGGAGCTTCGTAAAGCGAAGCGTCGGGCGTCGGCGGGGTTCCGTCTAACGTGTAGCGAATCTCTGCGGGATATTTCTCACAGTCGAGAGTCACCTCAACCGCTCTATTTCCGGAACGAATGCGAGTCGTGATCTCAACTTCGTCGCTCAGCGTAAAAGTATTTAGCCCCCGTTGCTGCAACAGTGGGATATGGGAGTTCATCCGGACTTTGAAATCGCTCCATTCGCGCTTCTCCTGCGGTGTCCATGCCAATTCTGCCACAGCCAGCAGACGCGGAAAGATCATGTATTCCTGTTGCTCTTCATCTTCGATATATTCAGCCCACGTACATCCCTGCACACCGACGATGCGGTCGGCGCGATCCGCCCGGATCGGCTCCACGGCCGCAGGGTCCACGAATTCGGCCCGGATGATCGACTCGTTGCGGGCCGCCGATTCCGGATCAGCCGGCACCGGCTCGAAAGCGTACATCTTTTTAATGGGAGAATATCCGTACATGGCACGCGGCTGAGTGGAAGGATCGGCCTGATACCAGTCGAAATAGAGCACTTCACCGGGTGTCATTACGGCATAATTGCCCCGATTAGCGGCTTCGATAGCCCCTTTCTGTCCACGATACGACATAACCAAGGTTTCGGAATGCAGTTCGTTGTGCAGTATTTCATCCCAGCCGACCATAACCCGCCCTTTCGAAGCGAGAAAATCCTGGATACGGGCGATCATATAGGGTTGGAGTCCCTGTATCCCGTCAAGTCTCTCCCGCTCGATCAGGGCCTGGCATTTCGGACAGGTCGCCCAGGCGACTTTCCGGGCCTCGTCGCCTCCGATATGGATGTATTTCGAAGGGAAAAGCTCCATAACTTCGGTAAGCACATCCTCCATAAAAGTATATACCTGTTCGTTGCCGACACAAAATTCTCCCGTCGTATAAGGTTTGCCCGTACAGCACAACTCCGGATAGCCGATGAACACGGCGTCGGAATGCGCCGGGAATTCGATCTCGGGAATGACCGTAATGTGCCGCTCGGCGGCGTAGGTCACGATCTCACGGATGTCCTCTTTGGTGAAATATCCGCCGTAAGCGCCCGGAGTTCCCTCGGGAAGATAGCGACGGTCGTTCCGGTCCCACCATGCATACCAATCCCGCTGCGTGCGGAATGCCCCTTCGGCGGTGAGCCGCGGATATTTGTCGATCCGGATGCGCCAACCACCGTTATCGGTCAGATGGAAATGGAATACGTTGAGTTTGTAGCGGGCCATTTCGTCCAGCATCTTCAGCACCTGACTTTTCGGAAAGAAATGCCGCGATACATCCATGTGCATGCCCCGGTAGGCAAACCGGGGCCGGTCGCTGACCCTTACGCAAGGAATACCCTTGTCGGTCATCAACTGTTCCAGCGTCCGTTTCCCATAGAAAATGCCGGTCTGGGTGGCGGCCGTGAGTCTCACCGACGAGCGATCGACCGTAAGTTCGTATCCCTCCCGTCCCAGCGCATCCATCCGGGAATTGTCCACAACTACGGTCGTGAAGTCGTCCACCGTCGTGTTTCCCGGCTGAAAATACCCGGACAGCACCTCCATTTCCGCCGGGCGCGGAATGAGATTCACCCGAATCGCTTCGTGTGAACAGCACCCGGAAAGGGCCATTAAACAAAGAAAAAGAATAGAGACTCCCCAGCCCGAACGGATACGTCCCGGCAACAATCGTTCATTCATGTCCAATTGATTTTTACATAAAATACGGCCCGGCCGTCAAGCCGGGCCGAAACATTCCTATTTACAGGACCACACGGTTATCTGCACTTCGGCAACATTCACATCGGAATCCTCGACCACATTGCCGTCGGCGTTCACCCGGGAGGTGATCTCGCATTTCACATACCGGTAGGTCGCATTTCCCTTGTCGAATTCGATCCGCCCGGTCGTGACCTCGGCTCCGGCGTCTTCCGTAGGTTTCGTCCGGTCGGAAGTGAAAGTCGTGATCAGCGTCCAGCTTTCGTTGCCGCCCCGATAGTCCTCCGGAGCATTGCTTCCATAGATATTCATCGTGCGGAGCTTCTGGCCGCCTTTGCCTCCGAATTTGTTCCAGTAGGTGAGCGTAATGCCCTGACATCCGGTTCCCAAATCCACATACCACGACGGAACGGTACCTTTTTCTGCCTCCCCAACTGCGTCGGGGCCCCAATAAAGGTCCTTGTGCTCGTCGCTCCCGTCCATGATACCGTCATAAAGATACGAATCGTATTTTACGGAACCGTCCCAGTCGGTGAATACGGACGAAGCCCAGAAATTGTCATATCCGGGATCGGCTGCGCCGCTGATGGGAAGCGGCGCCGAGGACCAAACCTTATTCAGGTCGTCGTCGGTCTGGAAGTGATCCTCGATCGTTATGCTCGCATCCCACGGAGCATAGGTCAAACCCAACGTCAGTTCAGCATTCTTCAAGATCTCTTCCGCACGGCCTTCAAGCCGCGTGAGTTTGTCTGCCGGAATACTTCCGGAAAGACGTACGACGAAATCCTCATACGCGTCGCCCCGGAAAACCCGAAAATCCATCTTCACATTGGCCCTCGTCTCGTCCGAAGGCATCAGCACACTCCGGGCTGAAAAAACGGTTCCCTCTTTCGTCAACTCGATCCGCTTCGAAGCAGGCTCCCCCGTCGAAAAGTCGTACTGCCCCGTAAGGTCGACCCGGTCGTAGAGATCGCCTACGGTAAGTTCCACGGCCGTGACATCATTCGGGACATCGGTCAGGCGGACATCCAAGGCCCCGACCAGCCGTTGCAGGTCGGAGACGGGAACCGTCGTGCCGACATTCCGGGAAACGGACGCCGTACCGAGCACCATATCCGGAATAGTCTCGTTCATGTCCGTTACAGTCACGGTTGTGTTCTTTTTGGCCTCGTCCGAAGCCTCATAGAAAACATGAGGAACATCACGATCCATCATCAGCGCGACAAGCGAATAAGCCGCCTTTTCCACCACGAAAGGTTCGAGATCGCCGAACGAGTCGGCATGCTGGTATTTATAGCAGTCGGATGACATGTCGTTGAAAAGGTAGAGCGACACCCCATACTCACCGAGCCCCTCGAAGCCATCGCTTTCGGATGCAAGAACGGGCACGATCTTCCAAAGCTGATCCCCCTCTTCCGGTCTTTCGGATTTCGCCTTGTCCTCGTCGCACGAGCAAAGCAGAACGAGCGTGAGCGCAGGCAGTAACAGAAGGCGTGCAAGGCGATCCGCCCATCCGCAGGCATTCCCGACATTCTGTTTTTTCATCATCATGGCTTTCATATTATATACTTGATTCTTCAGGCCCCGCAGGCCCACACGACTGCCGTTCGGGGCGATGCCGGGAACGGACCGTTAAAGTCCGCTCCCGCAAATCCCCATTCAGCGTATCGCAGGAGGAGAACTCCCCTCCGACAATTATTTGAACTCCCAGTAGGAAACCTCTACCTCGCCGACATTCACGTCGAGCACATCCGTAATGGTCGCACCGTCAGGATTGACCTTAGATGTCATCACGCATTTTACATACTGATAGGAGACGCTTCCATCCTCCGAGAATGCGATCTTGCCCGTCGTCACCTGCGCCCCGGCGTCCGTGGTCGGAGTGGTCTTGTCGGAGGTGAAAGTCATGATCTTCACCCAATCCGCATTGCCACCGCCGTAATCGGCTCGCGTATTGCTTGCGTAAATGTCCATCGTCTTGATTTTCTGACCGCCCTTACCGCCAGCCTTGTTCCAGTAGTCGATGGTCACGCCCTGCTTGGCAGCGCCGAGGTCGATATACCAGACGGGAGCCGTGCGGTCCCATTCGGCAGGACACCAATAGTTGCTTCCGTCCGTTTTGTTCCCGTCATAAAGGTTGTACTGCCAGAATGTCTCGCCCCAGCCGGAATCGCCTCCATCGGACGACGCCCAGAAATTGTCGTATCCAGGAGCGGCTGAACCGCTGATTGGAAGGGCTGTCGGACCCATCCACTGCTTGTCAGGGGTAGTCTCGTCGATGGTAAAGCTGTCGGAAAGATTCACCACCGTGCTGTCCCAGGCCGCGTAGGTAATCGCCGAGTTCAGGTTGACCTTCGAGGAGGAACTGCCGGCTTCGACCGTCGTCGCCAGTTCATACTGCCCGTTGGCCGCGATCCGGCCCGCAGGGGTGCTGGTGTAATCCGTGCCGTTGACGCTGTAAGTCAGCGAGAGGTTGGAAGCCTCCGTATCGGTAGGCATCACGATAGCATTGCCGACGAACTTGCCTTCGGCATTCTTGGTGAGTACAAGACTTTTCGATGCGAACGCAGCTCCGCTCTTGGAAAACGCTCCGTCGAGACTCACCTGATCGTACATGTTGCCGATCGTCAGGGTGATGCTCTCGGCATCGACGTTCTCCAGTCCGCTGACCGTCACCGTGACCGATGCCACGACGCGCTTGAGCTGGAGTGCGGCCGCCGCGCCTTCGGCACCGACCGTAACGACGTCGGAATTACCGACCAACAGTTCGGGAATCTGAGCCGAAATGTCGGTTATTTTGACACGTGCATCGGCAACGGCATTCGAAGCGGCGACACCCGTAAAAGTGAGATTCGTCTCGTCGCTGGAAGCGACGGCGTAAACGGTGTAGCTGCCCGGCTCGACCGAGAAAGAACCTAAAGCCGCAGCATCGGCGGCGCTCTTTGCATCCGCAATGTTACCCTCCGACACCAGAATCGCCCGGTGTGCATAAGCAGCCTCGGCGGCATCCGCCGAGCGGGTCTCGATCTTCAGTTTCGGTCCGTTGTCGGGAGTACCTCCCGGAATCTCCTCCGAAGAGGAGCAGCCCGTCAGAATCATACCGGCCAGCATGGCGACGGCAAATGTGTACATGGAATACTTTTTCATAATTATGCGTTTAAGGTGGTTAATAAAATCTTTTTATTGATTTCAGGCGGTTATTCGAACGTCACGTTCCGGACGTATCCGTTTATCTCCAGATGAGGCCCCGATCCGTCGGTTACCGGCGCGCCGTTGACCGTGAAGTTCCCGATCGTCACTCCGTCGATCGACTGCGCGTCGCTGCGTCCTCTGATCCAGCTCGGAGTCGCCCGCGTACCGGTATAGGCGATGTTGCGCAGGGTGATGTTCCGGGCCCATTGTCCATAAAGTCCGTCGAACGCCCAGGCGTTGGTGAAGTGCGCGCAGAAAACCTTTCCGCCGTCGATGTCCTCGACAATGATGTTTTCGAACGCAATATCCTCGAACGTGCCGTCGTCGGCGATCATCACCGCCATTGCCCCGGGATAAATCCCGTCGTCCTGACGGTTTTCCAGCACAATGTTGTCGTGGAACCGGATATTCCGGAATGCAATGCCCCGCGCCTCGGGACCGACGAGCATGTTGTGCGCCTTGTCGGCCCAGAAAACACAATTGCGGATCTCGTAATCGTAGACATCAAACTTGTTCTGCGCCAGATAATAGACCGTCCAGATGGAAGCGTCGGTGAACGATCCGTCGGAGGCGGTGTGCGCGGTGACGTAATCGGTCTTTCCGTTGAAGGCCTTGATAGTCACGTTGTCGTCGTAGTTGCGCTGGAACGTATTCTCGACCAGTACATTGCGGCAGCAGATGAAATCCATGCCGTCGGAGTTCATGATCCAGCCGATCTCCTTGATATTGTCGATATGCACGCCCGTGCTCCCGACGATCTTGAGCGTCCAGTTCGGCGTGTCGCGCAGCAGGATGCCCTCGACCTTGAAACCGTTGCAGTCGAAGGTTTCGATCTGCGGCTGGCGGCCGTCACCGTGATTCTCCTTCGACGAACAGAGGATGCCCCGCCCCCGGATCGTCAAGTTGCGGCATCCCTTGGCATAGATGCTGCCGTAGACCAGCGCCCCCTCGTCGAGATAGATCGTCTGATTATCCTTATAGAGAATCTCCTTGCGCCCCATATTATGAATGCCGGGACCGAAATAAGTTACGTTGGCACCCGTCGGGATCGCCGTGTCGGGCAGGTCGGGCAGGATGAAGAGGTTCTCCATCCGGTTGTCGTCGAACTCCACCGAAACCTTTTGCGCGGGATCGTCCAGTTCGAACTCGACGCTGTTCGGGGTCTGCACGTTGGGCACGATGCCGTAAGAAAGCGGACGAATCTCCACTTTCGAAAACGTCCCCGCACGGCGGGTCACACGGACCTTCAACGGAGCGGCGAACGCATCGGTGAACATTGCAAAGCCCATGTCATGCTGGACGTACCCCGCAGCCGGATTGGCGGCATAGTCCGAAACTTCGGCATTGTACACGAAAATCTCTTCCCAGCATCCGTTGCGGAAAATCTCCACCGTGAAATCGTCATTGGCCGGACGGTCGTCCATGGCGGGCAGCCCGTCGTCGGGAATCGTCGTCGGAGCGTCCCAGGGGAGATAGCTGATCACGGGCGTAAGTTTCAGGTCGGTATCGTCCTTAAATTTCGCCGCGACCGAAAGCGCGTATTTCCGATTAGCCTCGATACGCGTTTCCTGCACGGAAACATAATTCTTTCCGTTGATCGTGAAGCGGAACTCCAACGTCGCGGAGGCTGTGTCAGTCGGCAGGACGACGGCCTGGCCGACATAACGTCCCGCGCTGTTCCGAGCCAGCACGATCGCCTTTTCGGAAAATTCAGCCCCGCTGTTTCCGGGCGTTCCGTCGGAGGCGATCCGGTCGTACATCCGGGGAATCGAGACCGTGATACTTTCGCAGGAGAGCGCTTCCAGCCCCACGACAGTCACCGTAAGGTGAGCCACGGCCCGCTTCATCCCGACCGGAGCCGAAACCGATCCGGCGACGGCTTCGAAACGGCTGTTGCACCCGATCAGCAGGTCGGGAATCGGAGCGGTCATGTCCGTTATCCGGACGCCGTACTCCGACAGAGCGATCCCCTCCGCTGCCGGAAAGGTCAGATTATCCTCGTCCGCAGCAGCAACCGCCAGCATTCCATAGGTTCCCGGCTCTACCCGAAACGGTGCGAGCGCCGCGGCGGATGCCGCAGAGACGGACTGCGCAACAACGCCTTCACGGATCAGGCAGACACGGTGGGCATAGGCGGCCTCCGCAGTCACGGACTGCGGTACGGCCCGCACCATAGCCATTCCGCCCGCAACCAAGTCCGAATCGCACGCGGAGTCGGAGCAGGCGGCTGACAGCGCGGCCGTACACAGGGCAAGAGAGGTTATTAAGATTCTTCTCATGACAAAAGTCTATTCGAACGTTACGTTTCGGACATATTCATTGATCTCCAGATGGGGGCCCGATCCGTCGGTTACCGGCGTGCCGTTGACCGTGAAGTTCCCGATCGTCACTCCGTCGATCGACTGCGCGTCGCTGCGTCCTCTGATCCAGCTCGGAGTCGCCCGCGTACCGGTATAGGCGATGTTGCGCAGGGTGATGTTCCGGGCCCATTGTCCATAAAGTCCGTCGAACGCCCAGGCGTTGGTGAAGTGCGCGCAGAAAACCTTTCCGCCGTCGATGTCCTCGACAATGATGTTTTCGAACGCAATATCCTCGAACGTGCCGTCGTCGGCGATCATCACCGCCATTGCCCCGGGATAAATCCCGTCGTCCTGACGGTTTTCCAGCACAATGTTGTCGTGGAACCGGATATTCCGGAATGCAATGCCCCGCGCCTCGGGACCGACGAGCATGTTGTGCGCCTTGTCGGCCCAGAAAACACAATTGCGGATCTCGTAATCGTAGACATCAAACTTGTTCTGCGCCAGATAATAGACCGTCCAGATGGAAGCGTCGGTGAACGATCCGTCGGAGGCGGTGTGCGCGGTGACGTAATCGGTCTTTCCGTTGAAGGCCTTGATAGTCACGTTGTCGTCGTAGTTGCGCTGGAACGTATTCTCGACCAGTACATTGCGGCAGCAGATGAAATCCATGCCGTCGGAGTTCATGATCCAGCCGATCTCCTTGATATTGTCGATATGCACGCCCGTGCTCCCGACGATCTTGAGCGTCCAGTTCGGCGTGTCGCGCAGCAGGATGCCCTCGATCTTCAGATTGTCGCAATTGCGGAACTCCATCTGCGGCCGCCGGCCGGCGCCGTGATCCTCCTGCGACGAACAGAAAACACCTCGTCCTCGAATTGTAAGGTTGGCGGCATTTTCAGCCTCGATCCGTCCCAGCACGACCGCCCCTTCATCGAGATAGAGAATACGGCCGCTTTCATTCGCAATACGGATCACACCCGCATTGTGCACCCCGGGACCGAAATAAGTTACATTGGCACCCATCGGGATCGCCGTGTCGGGCAGGTCGGGCAGGATGAAGAGGTTCTCCATCCGATTGCCGTCGAACTCCACCGAAACCTTTTGCGCGGGATCGCCCAGTTCGAACTCGACGCTGTTCGGGGTCTGCACGTCGGGCACGATGCCGTAAGAGAGCGGACGAATCTCCACTTTCGAAAACGTCCCCGCACGGCGGGTCACGCGGACCTTCAACGGCTGCCGAAACGAGTCCGTAAACAAGGCGAACCCCATTGTATACTGGGTATATCCCGCCTCGGGATTGCCGGCATAATCGGAAACCCGGGCATTGTAAACGAAAATCTCCTCCCAGGTTCCGCCCCGAAAAACCTCGACCTTATAGGCGGCGTTTCCGGGCAGGACGTCCCGGCCCTCCCCATAGGCCGTTCCGGGCATCAGGCAAACAGCAAGTATCCAGAATACGCCTTGTGCAATCTTCAACAACATTCCTATTCGGTTTTAAATCCATACTTTTGCAGCAGAGCTTTCGCCTCTGCATCTGTCAATTCCTTGCCGGTCAACACTTTCAGCAGAGGACAGTTGATCCGGTAAATGCCATATTCCATATCGACAAATCCGAATCCGCCGTCGAGGCACTCCCAAAGCGTCCATGGAATATTATTTGCCTCCATGGCAGCCACCATATCCGTGAACCACGCCAAACGCATCGCTTCCGCGACGTTTTTACTGCATCCGAATTCGCCGCAATGTACCGCAAGTCCGGCATTCCGACCGTCGGACGCCGCATTGGACATTTCACCCATAATCCGGTCGGCATTGTAGGTCGTTTTGTGAAAAGAGGCATACTGCGGGTATTTGTCAGCATCCGACTGAGTGGGAATGACCACCCCCGGATATTGCACGGCTCCCTGATAGCCGACCCACGCCAGCATCTTATAATGCGACAGCAGCATCGGGAGATAATAATGGAACGACACAACCGCATTGGGATCTTCCTCGGCCACCCGTGCATACTTGATGTAGTTGTAGTCCTGCCAGCCCATTGCCGGGACGAATACGATCCGTTCGGGGTCCTGCTCTCGGACTGCCGTCAGAACCTCATTCTGGAGCTTATTCCAACCAGTTGCGTCGGGTGTCCCGTCATGCGGTTCGTTCAGCAGTTCAAAGGCCACGCACTTCGGATTGTGAGCCTTGAATTCTGCAGCAAGTTTTCGCCAAACATTTACGAAATGGGTGCGAAATTCGGGATAGGCAGGGTCGTACAACTCCTCCTCCCGGTAACTGTCCGAGCCTTCACGGGGAGCCAGTGTGTGCATGTCGAGAATCGCATACATGCCGTTTTGCTCGCACCATGTAAAAAGTTCGTGTAATTTCCCGACGGCCTTTTCGTTAAACTGCCCCTCCCGGTCAAAGATGCACAGCTCGTCGACGGGAACCCGGAAATGGTCGAATCCCAACTCTTTCCACAACGGGAATTGAGCGGGCATGACATAGCCCAACCAGTCACGATCGGCTTCCGTCATCCAATAAGCGAGGTTCACGCCGCGCCGAAACCGGAAGTCAGAGAGATGATCTGCCACCGGTATCGGAGCAATGTCGGCAACCAGTCTATAAGTGTACGTATTGCGGCCTTTGTAAACGGAAAAACTCTCCCCGGTCGAAAGGTCGTACGAAACCTTTTCGCTTGTCGGCCGATAGCCGTCGGAAAGCGTGATATCCAGCGGTACGGCACCCAACAGCTCCTCCGGATATTCCGAAGCATAGATCGTCGTGATCGGGAACGAAACCGTCCTCGTCTCATGGTCAATCACTCCCTCGATCGGTTTCCCGCGAAACAGGAAAGAGGCCGACAAGACCGGAGTTTCGTTCCGGGCTGAGATTTCGTAGGAGACCTCCCCGGCTCCCGAGCTGACCGTCACGGTTCGGGGTTGCGTCAGGTCCATCGTCGTCTCCGGTTCCTTCGGAGAAACCATCGCATACCCGGGATTCAACTGGAACGTCAACTCCACGGCATCCACATCCCGCTTTTTGTCGAAAGTCAGACGGATCGTCCGCTTGCCGTCGTCGATGACCGCCGAAATGGAAGTCCGCCCGCCGTCGGCAGCGGTCACCAGGGCAAAAGGCTTATTCGCAAATACGCCGTCCAGACCGGAATCTTCCCCACAAGCAGGCATCAATGCGACATAAATTAGCAGCAATATGTATTTCAAGAGTTTTTTCATCTTTATCGTTGCTTTTTCAATTATGATTGTCATTCGGCTTCGGGATCGACCAATTCCCGCACGACCTCGTAAAATTCGATCTCTGCGAGTGAAAAATAGGGCTGGTAGACATCGGTTCCTTTCACCACCTCGTATTTTACATGGGAAATAGGTTCTTCCGGCAGAAACAACTCCGAAGTGTAGGAGGAACCCAGATCACCGGGCAGGTTATCCAATTGGGCCAGCAACACCCACGTTTCGCCATCCGGGCTGCCGTAAATATTCACGGCCTTGGGCAGCGAACCGTTCGCTTTCTTACGGTTCCAATATTGGAATTTAAACGCTGAAACTTCCTTGCGAAGATCGAAAGTCAGGTGATGATAACCCGTAGGCTTCAATTCGGGATAGGTCCACTCATCCCAGAAACTCTGGAAAAAAGTATCCGGATTTCCATCCACAAGCAATTCCAAGGGGCCTTCGCTCGGCTCCTGGGCATTGGTAGCCAACTGGTCTGCTGCGAGCGGGATCGGATTCTCCGCAACAACCACATAATAGGACTCGGCCTTTTCACACTGCCGTTCGATATAGACGGGTTGCCCGGGCGTTCCGTTTACATCGTAAGCCGTAAATGTGAAACGGTACTTCCCATATCGGTTTAGCAGTCCGTCAATGTAGAGGGTGCCGGTATAGCGGCTGCACTGCTTCGAAATTGTCGTCTGCGTGCCGAAATCGTAATACGAAACCTCGGCATAGAGGAAGTCGCGGCTTTCGATCGGGTTCCATGTCAGTCGGATCGCTCCCGGAAATGCCTCGGCACGGATTCCCTGTACGGCGAGCGCCGTCATGACAGGCTCATCGTCCCCGCCGCACGAAACGCCGCACGAACAGGTAAAGAGCAACAGTATTTTATATATGCTTTTCATAGATGCAGTTTTTCAAATTCGTGATTCTGTCAATAACCCGGATTCTGGACGAACTTTCGTTCGTTCTTGTTGATGTCATCCTTGGGTATCGGCATCAGGTAATGCATCGGAGTCATGAACTTGCGCTGGACGATCACCTCGGTCACCCGGAAGAAATCGGCATCGGACTCCCCGTTGTAATTCATGCCTTTGGGGCGGACGTTGAAATACTTGTCGCCCTCTTTCCAACGGCGCACATCCCAGAAGCGGTGCCCCTCCAGATAAAGTTCGATAGTCCGCTCCTGACGTGCCATGCGGATCATTTCGTCGCGTCCAAGCGTCAGCCCCGCCTTTTCGAAAGCCTCGTCCACCGGGTCCAGTCCCGCCCGTTCGCGGACCGGTTTCAGCGCTGCTGCCGCTTCGTCAATCCGTCCCAAGTTGGCATAAGCCTCCGCAAGATTCAGGTACAGCTCTGCCATGCGAATCACCGGCCACGGATAATGCGGAGCGGCAACGTCCTCCTGAATGTTGTTGTAGAGCGGCGAACAACCCTTCTTATTGAGGTATCCCGTAGGGGTGTAGTTCGTCGTGCGCTCCTTGATGCCGAAAACATCGTTTTTGCGGAACTTCGTCTGCACGATGTTCGCGTTGTCGTCAGCTCCGTCGCGACGGAGCACTTCGTAATACCCGTTCTGGAAAGCCACCCACGCATAGAAGCGGGGTTCACGATCGATATTCAGGTTCATGGTCACACCGTCGCAGACATCGTTATGATACTCCCCGTAACGGTACCTCCCGGTATAGTCGTATTCCGGGTCGAGATCGATCGGAAGTCCGTTTTTGGAATAGAACATCTCGACCATCGTCAATGTCACGCCGACACCGTTGCCCGATGACGGACCCACGCGATAGGGAGTGGACTTGTATTGCAACCCGTAATGGCCCTCTTTCCGGGTATCGGCCCACAGCACCTCTTTCGAAGTGTTGTAATCCATGAAATTCAGACGGAGCACCCGATGCACGGGATCGGTCGGTTGGGCGAACCTCGACGTAGCCACCGGACTTTCGGTATAGAGTTTATAATCTGCGGCCTTAGCGACCTCAATGGCCTCCTCGGCTGCGGAAGCTGCCTTTTCCCATTTTGCCTCCGAATAAGTCTGGCTGATCAGATGGCGCCCGTCCACCTTGCTGACGAAATTTGCATAGTATTCGCTGTTCCCGTTGAAGAGCGGGGAAGCGGCATAGAGCCACAACCGTGATTTCAGTGCTTTGGCGGCAACGCTCGTGGCCCGGCCGTAGGCCGTGGAGGTCTGCTCTGCCGGCAGCATCCTGGCCGCTTCGTCGAACAGGTCAGAGATCCACTGCACACATACGTCGTAACTGTCCCGCTCGGGGAAGTCTGCCTTGTCCATATCGATGGACATGACGCCCTTGATAAGCGGAATCGGACCGTAGTTCTTCAAAAGCAGGAAATGGTAATAAGCGATCAGAAATTTCGCCTCGCCCTTGTAAATCCGAAGGTTCGCCTCCGTCATGTTGGGCACCGCGTCGATATTTTCCAGCAGGATATAGCACCGCCTGATACCTCCGAAAAGCGTATTCCAATAGGAGATCACCGGTTCGCTGGCGTTGTAGTTCCCCTTCGGGAAATTGGCGAAGGTCTCGTGCTCCCAGGGAGTGACCACCTCGTCGGCCGTCATCAGGTCCAGCGAAGCTGTTTCGTGACGCGGATTGGGCAGGAACGAATAACAGGAATAGAGATAGCGTTCGGCCATCGTCGGGTTCTGGAAGGCGTCTTTCTCGTCTGGCGTCTCATCGGGGACTACGTCCAGATAACTGCACGCCTGAAACAGGAATGCGGCAGATAAAATCAGGGATAGAATATGTGTGTAATATTTCATAGGATTTCGTTTGGAATTTATTTTATAACGTCATCTGGATTCCAATGTTGAAAACCCGCTGGGTCGGATATTTCAGTCCCGATCCGCCGCCCTGTTCGGGGTCCCACAACTTGAATTTCGAGAAGGTCAGCAGGTTCGATCCGCTGATGTAGAAACGCATTTTCTTGTAGGTATAGCCGATCTCCGCGTTTTTCAGTTTCAGGAACGACGCGTCGCGGAGCCAGTAGGTCGAGGCAACCGTGTTGTTGCCGTATTCCACGACGCTCAACCGCGGATAGGCCGCATAGATATTCGGATTGCTTTCGCTCCAGTAATCGTCGGCGACGAACTGCATGACGTTGCGCTTGACATTGTTATTGATACCGAACGGATGGAATCCGCTCATCACGAGCGACGTATTGGCCGTACCCTGGAAGAAGACCGAGAAATCGAGTCCTTTCCACTGCGCTGAAAACCCGAACCCGTAGACGATCTCCGGCACTTCGGGATACCCTGCATAAATACGGTCGTTCGAATTGATCGTGTTGTCGTAGTTGCCGTTCGCATCGGGCTGGTTGACGTATTTGATGTCGCCGGCCATGATTTCACCGCCCAGCAGTTGTTCAGGACTGTATTTCACCTCGTTATTGTCGATAAACAGGCGTTGCGCCTCATAAAGCAGGAACGAATTGACCGAACGGCCGACCCGCGAAAGATTGGGATACTGCAGGTAATCCGGCTCATCCTGTTCGAGCACCCGGTTGCGGGCGAAGGTGAAGGTTCCTTTGGCAGAAATGAAGAAATCCTTGCCGATCTGATGGGTATAATCCATCGAGAGATCCAAACCGCGATTTCTCACCTTACCCAGATTGCCGTACACTTTTGTCGTAGCCGTTCCGAGAAAAGCCGGAACTGTGCCGCGTTCCAGGAAAATACCGCTCCGGACCTCCTGAAACAGATCGACCATTACATTCAGTCGGTTATAAAATTGCAGATCGACACCGACATTGAGTTTTTCTCCGGTTTCCCAAGTGATCTTCTTATTCTCGAAACGGTTGTAAACGGGACCGCTCAGCGTATACTCCCCGTCGGCGCCCGTCGTATATCCGGCTCCGGAAAGGGAGAGGTCCGACATGTACATGAAACGCGTCTCCTCGCTGTCGTTGCCCACAAGACCGTACGAACCGCGGAGTTTGAAATAAGAGACGGCCTTCTTGATAGGCGCCCAAAATTTCTCCTGACTGACCACGTATCCCACGGCCACCGAAGGGAAAAAGCCGAAGCGCCGTCCCTCGGCGAAATTCTCACTGCCGTTGTATCCGAAATTGGCCTCGATGAGGTAACGGTTGTCGTACCCGTAGGTCAGACGGCCCGCAAGGCCCTGTTTACGCTTGGGCAAAGAACTGAACAGACTACCGGGATTTCCGAGCGCAGTCTCCTCCTGATTATACACGACCATAGCACTCACGTCATGACGGCCGAAACTGCGGTTATAGTTGATCATTCCCTGGATATATATCTTGCGGTCTCCGTCAGTACTGCTGGAGGTGGCGAGTGTCGTACTTTGCTCGTTGCCGCGGATCTCCAGATCATAGTCTTCCAATCCGTCATCGCCCGTATGCGTACCCGAAATTTCGTAGGAATTATAACCTGCCGAACGCGATGTCTGGGTATAGGAATAGTTCTTGAAAGAGATCAGCGCCGAAGCGGAAAGCCCTTCGGTGATGAAATCGAAATTCTGATCCAGACTCAGATTGGCGTTCAATACGCTCTGGAACTCGTCTTTGTAGCCGGTAACCATTTCAGCCACGGGATTCTTCACCATGGCTTTGCCGCCCCAACGGATATGGTTTACCGTCGGATCGTCGGGAAAGGTTATCGGCATATCGGCGGGATTGCCGTTCATGATCATTCCGAAAATGTTTTCGCTGCTTTTCACCGGCCCGTGCGTATCCCGGAGCTGGGTGTTGATTTTCAGCGACACTTTGGTAGACTTCGTAAGATTGACGTTGACATTGTTCTGGAAAGCGTAACGCCAAACCGAGTAATTGTTGTTATAGGAGAAGTAATCCCGGCTCAGGTTCTTCAACATACCTTCCTCGTGACGGACGGTGGCGCTCATGAAGTAATCGACCCTCGAACTGCCGCCGCGGATATTGAAGTTAAAGTTTTCGTTGACTGCCAAATTTTTAAACATCTCATCGTACCAATCCACATCCGGATAGATATATTTGTTGCTGCCGGCCCGCGTACCGTCGATCTTCGCCTGCGTATAAGGAATCTGCCCCGTACCGCGCGTCAGAACCGACTCGTTGTACATCTGCATGTAGGTCACCGCATCGACCGTTTCCGGGCGGCTCGTCGGAGTCGAAAGAGCCGTCTCGAAGCGAAAATTAATGACCGGCTTATCCAGATTCTTACCGTTCTTCGTCGTAACGATCATCACGCCGTTGGCTCCCCGCGAACCATAGAGAGCGGTCGCCGTAGCATCCTTGAGCACCGAAAAACTCTCGATAATCTCCGGGTCCAGCCCGTTCAGTTCATTCGCGTCGATAGCCACACCGTCAAGGATGATCAACGGCTTGGTCGCGGAACCGAACGTGGAGATACCACGTATCCAGAAATCCGCCTGGTCGGCACCGGGCTGTCCATTGCGCTGCACGGCGATCACACCGGCCAGGCGTCCGGCAAACCCGGTCGACAAACTCGACGAAGGCATCCGCAGTTCCGCGGGAGCGATGGACTGTACCGAACTCACCAGCATGCCTTTCTTTTGCTGGCCGTAACCCACCACCACAACTTCGTCCAACGCATTGGCGTCCTGTTTCAACGCCACGTTGAGATAATTCTCACGGCCAACCGCAATCTCCTGGGCTTCATACCCGACATAGGAGAAAAGCAGTGTTTTCCGGTTTGCCGGCAGGTTGATCGAAAACATTCCGTTCAGGTCCGTCGTAGTACCGATGGTCACACCTTTTACCTGTACGGTGGCTCCGATCAGCGGCTCTCCGGTGGCCGCATCGGTGACAGTACCGGAAACCGTTCGGGGAGCAGACTGTGCATATATTCCGCAAGGAACCGCGAAAATACCTCCGGACAACACGGCGAGCATAATCAACCGCGCAGTCCGCAACATATTATCAATCTTAATACATTTCATGATTTTCTGGGATCAAACATTAGCGATTCGTAGAGATGGGACCCGACTACAAATAGAGAACGGGATAAGAAGTAATGTCGTAAACGTGTGTCATGAGCATGTTTCATTTTACAATTTTCAGATAAAGTAGTTTCGGTTGAAATGCCGATACAAAATTCTTCTCTTATTTAGAAAAAAGGTCGAAATTTTACCGGAAAAACACCGTAAGGAAAATAAAGTGGGATTCCTTCGTTTTTTTTTGGATTTCGGCAACCCATTCGTTATTTTTGGCTATGCATTCATCTATAATCCAATGAAAAAGATCATTTTAACAACTCTTTGCTGTCTGACGGCCGCACTCACATCCGCAAGGGAAAAATCTCCGGTCACGATCATCATGCAGGTTTCGGACCCCCAGATGGGGTTCTATGCCGACAACCGCGACATGGCCTATGAAACCCGCACCCTCACAAAAACCGTCGAAGCAATAAACAGGCTCCGCCCCGATGTCGTCGTCTTCACCGGCGATTACGTGCACAATGCAGCGGACGAGAGCCAATGGACGGAATTCCTGCGGATCGTCGCAGAAATAAATCCCCGCATCAAGACCCTTTATCTCCCGGGCAACCACGACGTCCGGCTGGAAGAGGGTTCCGTCGATGTGGAACCCTACACGAAACACCTCGGAATCGACCGCTTCTGTGTGCGTGTGAACGGGATCCTACTGACCGGAATCAACTCGGATTACCTGAAAGACGAAACCCGGGACCCCTCGAAAGAAGAGAATCAGTTCCGGTGGCTGGCCCGTTCGCTCAAAAAGAAAAGGCCCAGCCGGACATCTCTTGTCTTCGCACACCACCCGTTCTTTCTCCGGCAAATCGACGAACCGGACGGCTATTCGACCATTTCGCCGGAAAAACGCCGGAGATATTTCGAACTGTTCCGGGAAACCGGTGTGCAAACCGTCTTTACGGGACATTTGCACGACAACGCGGAGACATCGTACGACAACATCGGAATGATAACCACGAGTGCCGTGGGCCGACCGTTGGGAGACGCTCCTTCGGGAGTGCGGATTATTGTCATCAAGGATCGAACGATCATCCACCGGTACTATCCGCTCGATGAAATACCGGACGCTCGAACCGGACTGATCCAGGCTCTCCGATAACGGAGTTCAAATTCCGGACGGTACGACGAGGCCGGTTCGACGAATCGGCCTCGTCGCTTTCAGAGCGTAAAAACCATTGCTATCGGATAGTGATCCGAAATGTAAGGCGCCCCGTAATCGCCGTCGAGGGTGACGAACTTTCGACATTTCATCCTGCCGCGGTAGAAAAGATGATCGAGAATAATCGTGTCCGGAGCCGATCCGAAACCATTGAATGTTCCCTTTTGATCGGTTTCCGCCGCTGTATCGCGTGCCGAAGCCATCAGTCTGGTCAACGGCTTGAGATGCGGATTGTCAATGGATGTATTAAGGTCTCCGCCCAAGATAACCGCCGCTTTCTTACCGGCAATCTGTCGAATCTTCGTCACGATCAGTTTCACGCCCTCCTCACGGGCAATTTTCCCTTGGTGGTCGAGGTGAGTGTTGAAATAGAAAAACTCTTTGCCCGAACTCTTGTCGCGCAATTCGACCCATGTTACCGTGCGGTTGCAGGCGGCATCCCATCCGCGCGACACGTTGTCGGGAGTCTCGCTGATCCAGAAGGTGCCGCTGTCCAGCAGTTCGAACCGGTCGCGGAGGTAGAACACCGCCATCGTTTCGCCGCCTTCGGCCCCGCCGTCACGATCTTCGCCGACACGGGCATACCGGGGACATTCGGTGTCGATGTAATACAACTGGTCTTGCATGGCTTCCTGCACGCCCATCACATCGGGAGCCTCCTGCCGGAGCATTTGCGCCGTGGCGTGACGACGGTTCGGCCAACTGTTGTCGCCGTCGCGCCCCCAACTGGTACGCATATTGAAAGAAATCAGTTTGATAGATACTGCATCCTGACCGGCCTGGACCGAGTTCGAGAGACAGAACGCAAGCAGCAAAAAAAGCATTGTCTTTTTCATCGGAATATTTATTGGTTCGTTGCCTGATAGATTTTACCATTTATTTTGATTCTCAGATTCTTCCATTGCGGCGGCAGGACAGACGGGCGCTGCACGAGACCGTCCGCCGTAATCTCCAGCCCGCCGAATCCGAACAGCACGGCCTGCAACATGCCGCCCGCACCCGTCATGAAATAGGGATTGCCGCTGGTGGCCGTTTCGGCAAACACCCCGAACGGCGGCCGCAGGTTGGGCAAGTAGGAGCGACGGAACATTTCGCAGGCTTTTTCGGCCATTCCGAGCCGGGCATACTGAATCGCAAAAACCGAGTAACTCATCGCCGGACCGTTACGCGGATCGATTCGGCGCTCGTAGTATTCCAGATCGCGCAACTGAGCTTCGCGTCCGGTCACGATGCCCAGCGGATAGCCCAGCAGGTTGGCATCGGCCTGTTTGATCATCTCGCCGTCGTAGCCGGCATGCTCGCGCGTCGTTCCGTCGGCGAAGTGCGGGATGCGAAGGCCCGCGGCTACCGCACTCCACTGCGGATCGGGACGCTCGCCGCAAAGCTCCGCCGCAGCCGAAGCGTACTCCAGTGCCCGGCGGGCCGCGCCGTTGGTAAAGGCATTGTCCGTGACGCCGACGGCGTATTCGTTGGCTCCGATCACATTGCGGATCGAGTAGCTGCCGTCGGCATTCGCCGTAACGCGATCGCACCAGAAACGTGCAGCCTCGCGCATCAGCGGGAAACCCTCGCGGCGCAGCCACTCCCGGTCCTGCGTCACACAGTAATAGTTCCAGCAGGCGATGGCGATATCGGCTGTAATATGATGTTCGAGCGGACCGGTGAGGGCAAAGGTCGGCGTAGCCTCCTCGCCCCGGTCATCCCCTTCCCAGGGGAACATCGCGCCCCGATAGCCGTGGGCGTAGGCCCGACGACGGGCCGCATCGAGTCCGTCGGTTCGGTAATCGAGCATCTGGCGCGCCAGGCAAGGCCGGAGCACCAGCAGCGCCGGATACATCCAGATTTCAGAATCCCAGAAGATATGACCGTTGTAAAAGCCCCGGGCCGAAAGGCCCATCGGCGGAATACTCCGGCGACTGCCTTCACGGATAGAGCCGTAAAGGTTGAACAAGGCGAAACGCACATCCAACTGTGCCGTGGGATCGCCTTCGATCTCGATATCGCCCTGCCACAACTCCGCCCATTTCCGTTCGTGTGCCGCAACGAGTTGCGCCGCTCCCTCCCGGGCTGCATAAATAGCCTGCCTTTCCGACTCATTCCACGGGTCGGCGAAAGCGGCTGTAGTACAGATTGTTCCCACAAGGGAGAACGACGCCCGGCCGCCCTTGCGCAGAACAATCCTCACGCTTTCCGGTGAGACCGCTTCGCACCCTTCACCGCAAAGGAAAGTCGACGAAGCCACAATATGGTCGCGGCCGCGGTTGTAACTGCCGGAAGTGCGCTGCACGGCAATACGGCTGCCGTCCTCACATCCGACCGTGCGCGACTCCCGCAGGGTGTCGGCGAACTCTCCGGGAACGGTATGACCGTTTGAAAAAAGAACCTCTGCATCGCGTTCCGCCGTCACTTCCACCTCTGTCATAAGAGCGTAAGGCATGTTCCGCAAGGCCCGTATACGATAGACGACCGTCACACCGTCCGTTGAAAAACGGGTCGTGTGCACTGCACGCCGCATATCGACCGACTGATGCTGTGGACGGATCTCCGACGGATCGAATCGATGACCATCGACAGCCATTGTCAACCCCAGCGGATTGATCCCTTCCAGAATACGACTCACATCATCTCCGAACCCCGGCTCATAACTCCCTCCCAGAATCACAGAACCGAGGGCAAAAGGCTCCCGATCCACGGCTACGCCAATTTCTCCGTTGGCCATGGCGACGGCAAAATAATCAGCCGTGGTATCTCGTGCGGTAATTACCCACCCTTCGCTGCGGGCATCGACCGACAGCGGAACGACCGCCAGCAGCACGACCCAAAAAACAAGTCTCATCATGGTTCTATTCATTTACGGGAACAAACGTCACGGCTTGCCCGCCACGGGCAGTCATTGCAATTTCGAGCATATCGGCAGAAGTCACGGTCCGTTTTTCGATGCGATAGTTTTCGGGATTCTCCGCAGAATCCGGAGCGTCGGCATAGATCGTTGCAGTATAAGTCATACCGGACTTCAGGAAGCCGAGTTTCTGGGTCAATGTCCGGGGCTCATCGTTCGTGCCGGCGCCCAGGAAGAAACTGTCATCCGCACGGCGTACGACGACAATATATTCGCCGGGTTCACCCTGCAATGCTTCGGACCAGTCACAGTCGGCATCGAAATCCCGGAAGAATTGGAAAGCCGGATGTCCCTCGTAGTTTTCGATCAGATCGGACGCCATCTGAAGCGGAGAATAAATAATCACCCAGTTGGCAATCTGACGTGCCAGCGTAGTCTTGATACAACACGAATTGTTGTCGCCGTTCCACTCCTGCATTCCGGTTTCCCGGCCCCGGACGCGCGAGTAATCAAGATCGAATACCCCCGGCGTATAATCCATCGGACCGCTCAGGAGCCGTACGAAAGGCAGCGTACAGAGATACTCCGCGGAGTTCCCTTCCGACCATGCGTTCCACTCCATGCCGCGTGCCCCCTCCCGGGTCATCATATTGGGCCACGTGCGGCGAATGCCCGTATCCTTGATCGGCTCGTGGGCATCGATGACGATCCCATAACGGGCCGCCGTCTCGACGACACGCTGGTAGTGCCGCACGCCATACTGCGAGTGGTGGAGCTGGCCGTCCCTGAAGCCTCCGGCATATCCCGTTTTGACGGCATGCACACCCAATCCGGCATAGCGCTGCATAGCCGTTTCCAGAGCCGCTTCATATTCAGGAATATTACCACCCGTTTCATTGTGCATCCACAACTCGATGTTCTTCTCCCGGGCATACGCGGCAATGCGGTCGAGATCGAAATCTGCATAGGGCTTCACATAATCGAAGTGCTGCGTTTTACCCCAGTTCTCCCAGCCTTCGTTCCACCCTTCGAACAACACTCCCTGAATATTGTTCGCCGCTGCGAAGTCAATATGACGCAGAGCATTCTCCGTCGTCGCTCCATGCCGGGGTCCCATTGTCCATGTATGGGTGCCGAGATGCAGTCCCCACCATACGCCGATATATTTCTGCGGTTTGATCCACGAAGTGTCAGCAATCTTCGAAGGCTCGTTCAGGTTAAGGATCAGCGACGAGTTGATCAGGTCCACCGCTTTGTCTCCCACTTGGATCGTCCGCCACGCCGTCATGAATTTCGAGGGAATACGAGCCTTTATACCGTCAGGCAGCGGAGCCAACTCGGCTTTGAAGGCCAGCGAATCGGTCCGGTAGAGATTCATTTCGGGGAAATCGTACAGCGCCGCTTCGTGAATCGAACCGTATGTGCCGTCCACACGGAATGTGAAAGGCGTATTGGCGTTTTCGACGGCCGAAACCGGCAGTTCGCGATACAACAATTCATAGGTGTTGAAATTTCCAGGAATCGACCACGACACGCCGTCTTCGGCGAAGCGGAATTCGGTCAGTTCATCGGTGACGGTCAGCGAATCGAGGTCCGGCACCTCCCATTCATAGCGGAATGCCACACCGTCGTCAAAAGCCCGGAAACGAAGCGTCAGCAACACGCCGTCGTCGTTTTTCAATACCGCCGTCATTTCGTTGTGGCAATCGCGCAGGATTTTATTTTCGCCCCACGGCTGCGTCCATGTTTCGTCCACGGACCTTTTCACAATCTCCCGTACCGAAAAGCCGCCGGCGAGGTTCCGTTCTTGCACCACGAGGCCCAAGGCAGAAGGAAGGATCAAAGGTTTGCCGTCGCGTTCGACGGTATAGGCCATGCAGCCGTCGGCGCCCGTCACGAACGAAAGGCGTGTGCGCCCGTCGGGAGAAATTATCTCCGGATTCCCGCCGCATGCAAACAGAAGCAAGCACACACAGGACAAAAACAAGTTCCGGAACGAGAACTTCAAAGTTTGGTTCATGCTAAATTTATTTAAATGAGGTTATTGTAATTTTCGGGCTATTTGCCGGTCATACCTTAAGGAAAGTGTTTTTTCGATACAAGAAATAGAGAAACAGCCAGCAGAGCACGATATAACCTATATCGTAGATCACCGCCCCTACTGTTTCACTGCATTTGGAAGCAAGTCCGCCGACGAAAAAATCGGACGCATAACGCAGTGGAATAATCCGCTGCGCCATATAAATCGTAATGGAATTCAATCCGATAACCCGGAAAACGAACGTCCATCGTTTGTACCCGCACACGTCAATCAGGTAATAAAACAAGGCGGTCATCCCCAGCGAATAACCGGAGACCACGCAAGTGAACGAACTGCTCCATAAATTCTTGTTGACCGGCATGATAAGATTCCAGCACAAGCCCGCCGTCGTGATCGCCAGTGCGGCGACGGCCATATAGAACGCTTTCCAAGAGCCAGAGAGCCCTCTCCGGCCATCGAGCAAAAATTCGCCGGTGAACATTCCGAATAGAGCCGATACGACTGCCGGCAGGGTGCTCAATATCCCTTCCGGATCGAATGCCCCGTAAAGGATGTGTCCGGGAAGGTACTGTCGGTCAATCCATCCGGCCAGACACCCCTCCACCGAAAGCGGATCGGCACCGACCGGAGCATCGGGGGCTACGACCAGGCCGAGCAGCAGTGAATAGCCTATTAGGATAATCCCGGCAACAGCTATCCGAGTTCTCACGCTGCAATACACGCAGAGCAGTGCGGCGAACATCCAGGCCAAGCCGATCCGTCCCAGCACGCTTGCTATGCGCAACGAGGAGAAATTGAGCTCGAACAACCCGTTATAAACCATTCCCAACAGGGCAAGAATCAGTCCGCGGCGGAAAATCCGGTCCAGAATCCGTTTTCTGCCGAATCCGCGTGCACGCTGTTTGGCCAGCGAGAAGGGGAACGCCACGCCTGCGATAAAAAGAAACAGAGGAAAGATCGTGTCTTGAATCGTTAGTCCATTCCACGCCGCATGCTGCATCTGCGACGCAAGCATATCGGTAAAAGATCCGGGCCACAGTGCGCACAACGAGGTCACGAGCCCTGAAAAGCCCATAATAAAGAACATATCGACCCCCCGCAGGGTGTCCAAAGATAAAAGTCGTCTGTTCGGGTTCATCATCGCAGTATATTTAGCACCGGTAGACCGATTTATTCGCCCGTTCCATCGAAGAAATAGGAGGCGTAGCGATAGCCGCATTTGTCGTAAAGTTTCCGGAATACCGTCATGCGCCGGGTGAAATCCCCGAAATCGCGGCGGTCGCAGGCCCATCCCACCTCCGCTAATGCGGCCAGCCGCGGCAAGGCCATATGCTGTGCATGGGCAAAAGAAGCGATATATTCCGTCCATATATTCCCTTGTACTCCCTGAATACAGGATTGTTCCGCTGAAGAAAGACGGTCATAGGGATCGAACGAATAAACCTTACGAACCGGCACGTAACCGCCGATACCGAGTGGTTCGAGGCGCTCCGGCTCCTGCGTCTGAAAATAATCGAGATAACAATGCGTGTTGGGGGTCATGATCACCTGATTCCCGGCCTTGGCAGCGGCAACGCCGCTATCGGCACCGCGCCACGACATAATCGTAGCCGTCTTTGAAATCCCTCCTTCGAGTATTTCGTCCCACCCGATCAGATTGCGCCCCCGGGCGTTGAGCCATTTTTCAATCCGATGGACAAAATAACTCTGCAATTCGTTTTCATGCTCTAACCGCTCATTACGGATACGCTGCTGACAGGCGGGACAGCTCGTCCAACTCTGTTTGGGACACTCATCCCCGCCGATATGGATATATTCCGAGGGAAACAGTTCACACACCTCTGCAAGCACGTTCTCCATGAATTCGAACGTCGAATCCTTGCCCGCGCAATAAACTTCCGGGAATACGCCCCATCGCGTCCGTACCATATACCCCTCACCGGCACACCCCAGCCAGGGATAGGCCGCCAGTGCCGCCGAGGCATGTCCCGGCATTTCGATTTCAGGGATGACCGTAATGAACCGTTCGGCCGCATAGGCTACGACGTCACGAATTTGTCGCTGCGTATAGTATCCTCCCGAAGGTATGCCGTCGTAGATATTCGTATTGCGTCCAAGGACTGTTTCGGCACGCCGTGACCCCTCTTTCGTCAATCCGGGATAATGCCTGATCTCGATACGCCATCCCTGGTCGTCGGTCAGATGCCAGTGAAAACGGTTGAGTTTGTGGAGCGCCAATATGTCGATGAACGTTTTGATCTCGTCAACCGTGAAGAAATGACGGCAGCAGTCGAGCATGGCGCCGCGATAAGCGAAACAAGGTTCATCCTCCACATGCACTGCCGGAAGTCGCATGCCATACTGCGAGATAAGTTGACGCAAGCTCTGCAATCCGTAGAAGAGTCCCGAAGGGGAACCGCCCGTCACGGCGACACGCCCTTGGCCGATGTCGAGCGAATAGGCCTCCGCCCTGAGCGCCGGATCGATCCCGAGTACGATGCCGCTTTCGGAAATTCCGGAAACTTTCAGCCGAAGTCCATGTTCTCGGCAAATATCCCGCACGAAGAGTTCCGCGACACTCCGCAACGCTTTAGCCCCGCCGGGTACAGCGATCCGCGATCCGGCGGAGAGCACCGCTCCTTCGCCAGTTGCGTAAGCGATGTGCTGAGGCATGGGAACGATCGCGGGAGAATCCGCCGCTCGGGTTTCCGTAAATGAAACAGCAAGCGCCATGACGGCAAAAAAAACATTTTTCATATCGGTATGTTTTAGAACGGTTTCAGGGAATGTTAGGGGTGTCCCACACCCGGGTTTCCACGCATCGGACGAACAGGGTCTCCGTACCCATACGGATCCGGAAATCGCCCTTTTCGAGCCGCCAGCGACCGTCATAACCGACAAACGCCAGATCGGATGCCGGTATCGAAAGCGTCACCGTACGGGTTTCGCCCGGTTCAAGGGAGATCTTCTCGAAATTGCGCAGCCGGATCACGTCAGGCGTCAGGCTTGCCACCAAATCGCTCGACCAGAGCAATACGGCCTCCTTGCCCGCGCAGTCGCCTGTATTGGAGATATCGACCGTGAACGAAAGCGTATCTCCGGCCCGAAATTCCGTAAGGTTAGCCCGCAGATTTCCGTATTCGAATGTAGTGTAACTCAATCCGTGGCAGAAAGGCCATTGCACGTCCATCACGGCATCGTAGTTGTATTCGCCCTCCATCGTACCCCTTTTCTGACAGGGTTTGTAGTCATAGGTGGCCAACGCATCGGGCCAGCGCGGATAGGTAAAGGGAAGCCGGGCGCTGAAGTTCGCATCCCCGGCAAGCAGATTGGCCAGTGCGTCACCCCCGTAATTGCCGGGCAGCAGGATATCGACGACAGCCTGCGCCAACGGCTCTATATCGCCGATCAGACGCGGCCGTCCCTCGTTCAACACCAATACGAGGGGTTTCCCCGTAGACGCCAGTTCGCGGACCAGTTTTTTCTGGTTTTGCGACAAGTTCAGATCATTCATGTTGCCCGGAGTTTCACAATAGGAGTTCTCGCCGATGCAGACGACAATCACGTCTGCATCGGCCGCTGCCGAGACTGCTTCGCCGATTCCCCGCACACGCTCCACCTGCCAATTCTCCGAGGGGGTGCCGTATTCTACGCCTGGAATCCAGGTAACATGATCGAATTTACGCGCCAAGGCCTCGTAAATCGTATTGTAACGATCTGCAAACTCATCGCAACGCTCACCCTGCCAGGTGTAAGACCAGCCGCCGTTGAGACAGCGCATGGAATTGGCATTGGGGCCGGTGAGCAGGATACGCGCCGACTTCGGGAGCGGTAGCAGACCTCCGTCGTTTTTGAGCAGCACCTCCGACTCTTCAGCAGCTTGCAAAGCCACGGCGGCGAATTCATCACTCGCGAAACGATCGAACTTCGAAGTGTCCGGGAACGGCTCTTCGAACAGCCCGATGCGCATTTTCAACCGCAAAATCCGACGAACGGCATCATCGATGCGTCTTTCGGAAACCAGCCCTTCCTCGACCAGTTCACGGAGATAGACGCAGAAATCCCGGTCCAAAGGGACCATGGCCATATCGATCCCGGCATTTATAGCGATCCGAACCGCATCCTTGCGGCTCTCGGCGATATGATCCCGCTCATATAGATTGTAAATATCATTCCAATCCGTAACGATCACCCCGTCCCAGTTCAGTTCTTCCTTCAACCACCCCGTGAGCAACTCGCGGTTGGCATGAAAGGGCATACCGTCGTTGTTGGACGAGTTGACCATCAACGACAGCGCCCCGGCCCGGATACATTCGAGAAAGGGGGCAAAATATTTTTCGCGCAGGGCGTTGCGCGTAACGGACGAAGGCGTTCGGTCCTTGCCCGACACGGGGACGCCGTAGGCCATGAAATGCTTCAAACAAGCAGCCACCCGATACATCCCGATCCGATTGGGATCATCGCCCTGCAAACCGCGCACGGAAGCCGCCGCCAACCGGGAATTGACACAAACATCCTCTCCGTAACTCTCCCACATCCTCGACCATCGGGGATCGCGTCCCAAATCCATCACCGGCGCAAAATTCCACGGAATGGCACAGGCACGGGTTTCATAAGCCGAAATCTCCGACGAACGGCGCATCAGTTCACAGTTCAGCGCGGCACCCATGTTGATCCCCTGCGGAAAAAAGGTTGCACCGCGGGTGTAGGAAGCACCGTGCATTTGATCGACACCGTAAATGCAGGGAATCCCCAGGCAGTCGAGCGAACGACGCTGAATCCTACCGATAATCTGCGTCCATGCCTCCCGGGACTGCGCCTCATCGAACGGTACGTTGAGAATCGACCCGACTTTGTAATGTCCGATGACCGTATCGAGCAGCTCATCGCTGATGAACGGATGCCCGGAATCATTCATATCGGTCACCATGCTGACGGTCAACTGACACATTTGGCCGATTTTCTCTTCAAGCGTCAGGCGGCCGAGTATCTTTTCAATCCGGGTTTCGATCTTCGCATCGGGCCGGATAGCGGGCGGCACTGCTGCAAACAGCGCATTGCAGCCCATACAAATCAACAAACAAGCTATTATTTTCATTGCATCAGAATTTGAGTCGTCGCAGGGGCTCCTGCGGTTTCAGTACGTCATGCACCTTGCGCTCGGAAGCTTTGGCGACAAAAGGCAGCCGCTGGACAATGTCGTCGGCAGAACGCCCCAGTTCGGCCATATAGCGCCCCGAATCGACGACAAACGCCGAAATACGCTCGTCGAACGAGGCCAGATCGGCAGCCGCGAAACGAAGGGTCAGCGCCTGCGACTCCCCGGGCTGCAATTCCCGGCTTTTGGCAAAAGCCCTCAATTCGCGCACGGGCTTCGGCAGCGCCCCTTGCGGGGCTGCAACATAAAGTTCAACGACCTCCCGTCCGGCGCGCGAACCTGTATTGGTTACACGGAGCGTTACCGCATAATCCGTCCCGGAACGCCTGACGGCCGCATCCGTCCACTCGAAGGTCGTATACCCCAAACCATAGCCGAAAGGATAGGACACCGCCTCCGGAGCATGGGTCGAGAAATAGCGGTAACCCACCCAGATATCCTCCTCGTAACAAGTGAATCCCAGGTTTCGCAGGTGCCGTTCCGGGGCGTCGTCGGCCCAATCGCCGCAGCGCCCCCGATAGTCGAGCGGAAAATTCTTCGATGACGGATGATCCGAATAATCCGCCGGAAAAGTCATCGGCAGCCTTCCCGAAGGCGATACGCGGCCGCTCAAAACATCAGCCATGGCATTCCCGGCTTCCAAACCTCCCTGCCAGGCCAACAAGATAGCGTCGGGAAGTTCCTTCCACGACATGGTTTCGATCACGCCGCCGATATTGAGCACCACGACCACCTTCTTACCCGCGGCATGAAACGCCGAGCAGACCGATTCGAGCAGTTCCCGTTCGGCTTCCGTCAGGTAGAAATCCGATGTAGGACGATCGTTGTATTCACCCGAATTGCGGCCTAAGGCAACGATGGCCGCATCGCTGTCCGCCGCACGCGAAGCGATGAATTCCGGCGTCAGCGTCGTTTCGGGGACAAACCACTTTTCGCCCAAATAACGCAGGGCGTTCTGCTCCGCGAGCAGTGCCTCACCGAAAGACATGTATTTTGCATAGAGATCTGCCGTACGGGTGTTAAGCCGGAATCCGGCGTTGCACAAACCTTCGTCCAAATCGACCGTATAGGCTTTGTTGACGTGTCCGGCGCCCGTACCTCCGGCAATGCAGTCATAGGCATTGACTCCAAACACCGAGAGATTACATCCTGCGGCAAGTGGTAAAGCAGCGCCTTCGTTGCGGAGCAAAACCATGCCTTCCGCTGCCACCTGACGCGATACGGCAGCATGTGCTTCCAAGTCGGGAGTCTCCGACACGGCTTGTTTCCGGAAACGGGGCGTCCGCAGAATATATTCGAGTACACGGGTCACACACCGGTCAACATCCGCCTCGGCGAGTCTCCCGCTGCGCACCGCTTCTACAATCTCTCTCGCCTGAGCCGGTTCTCCCGGCATCATCAGGTCGTTGCCGGCATGTACTTGTGCCACGGTGTTACGTTTTCCGATCCAGTCCGACACGACAAGACCTTCGTAGCCCCATTCGTCGTGCAGAACAGTGGTCAGCAACTCGCGGCTCTCCTGCGTATAAGGTCCGTTGATACGATTGTAGGACGACATGACCGTCCACGGACGCCCCTCCTTGACGGCGATCTCGAATCCTCGCAGATAAATCTCACGCAACGCACGTTGCGACACCCGGGCGTCATTCTGTAAGCGCATCGACTCTTGGTTGTTGGCCGCAAAGTGCTTGACCGAAGTCCCTACGCCTTGCGACTGAATGCCCCGCACCATCGCCGCGCCGCATTTGCCGCTCAGCAACGGGTCCTCGGAATAATATTCGAAATTGCGGCCGCAGAGCGGATGGCGGTGGATGTTCATACCCGGACCGAGAATCACGTCGCAGCCATATTCGAGCACCTCGTTACCCATCGCTGCGCCACAGCGTTCAATAGCCGCCTCGTCCCAGGTCGAGGCGAGCATCGTGCCGATCGGAAAAGCCGTACAGAAATAAGTCCGTGCATCTCCTGCACGTTCCGGATCGATACGAAGGCCCGCAGGACCGTCGGCCATCACCGTTGTCGGAATGCCGTAGGATTCCAAAGAGCGGGTAGTTCCGGCCGAACCGGGAACTGTTTTCAACGTGCGGCCCGTTACAGCGCCCTCGCCAGCGTAACCCTCCATTGAGGTTCCCACCAGCAGGCCGGCCTTCTCCTCAAGGCTCATAGCCGCAACGATCTTCCGGACCGGAGCCTCGCCCAACCGGGGCTTTGCAGACGGAACCGCCACGACCAGCGTCACGGGAAACAAAAACAGTGCGATCAGTAGTTTTTTCATAAAGTATCGATTAACGGTCTGTCGAGGCGTATACCTCGGGAGTATTCAGATAAGTATAGTAATTATCGACATTGCGGCGGGCATCGACATAGAGTTCCGTCATGGTCCCCTCCATCCTGCCTGCGACAAAGAGCGCCGCCCGGACGGTTGTCCCCGCTTTCACGACAAAAGGCCCGTCGTAAAGGTCTGATCCGGGAACCGGGGCCGTACCGTCCAAAGTATAGCGTACTTCGGCGGGATATTTCTCCGTGTCGAGCGTCACCCGGGCCTTTTTGCCTTCGGAAAGCATCTGAGCCGTAATCACAACGTCGTCGCTCAATGGAAAAGCATTGATTCCCCGCGCATGCAGCAACGATACATGAACATTGATACGACGACGGAAATCATTCCACTCACGTCGCTCCCGGGGAGTCCAGGCAAGTTCGGAAACTGCCAGCAAACGCGGGAAAATCATGTATTCCAAATGTTTTTCCGTTTCTATAAACTCGGTCCATGTGCAACCCTGTACCCCGATGACGTGCTCTTTGCCGCCGTCATAGATATATTCGACCGAATCCGGCGAAACGAATTCACCGCGAATTATCGATTCATTGTCGGCCGCCTTTGCAGGGGTATCGGGGACGGGATGAAAACCGTACATCTTCCGAATCGGCGAGAAACCGCCCATCGCGCGCGGCTGTGTATGAGGATCGGCCTGATACCAGTCGAAATAGAGGATCTCGCCCGGCGACATGACCACATCGTAACCGCGGTTGGCCGCCTCGATGCCTCCTCGCTGCCCCCTGTAGGAAATTACCGTAGAGGTGGATCGCAGGTTGTTCTTCAGGATTTCATCCCATCCGATCATCGTGCGTCCGTGTTCCGCCAGAAACTTTTCGGCGTGTTCGACCAGATAGCATTGCACCTGGTCCACTCCGCCCAACTCCCTGGCCAGATGCCGGCATCTGGGACAGCTCTTCCAAGCTGTCCGGTCGGCCTCGTCGCCGCCGATATGGATGTATTTCGAGGGGAACAACTCCAGAACCTCGGTCAGGACCTCGTCCATAAATTTCAACGACAGCGGATTGCCGACGCAAAACTCGCCGGAAGTATAGGCCCGGCCCGAGCAGCAGAGCTCCGGATAAGCTGCGAAAACCTCGTCGGAGTGCCCCGGGAACTCAATTTCCGGAATCACCTCGATGAAGCGTTCGGCAGCATAGGCAACGATTCTGCGAATTTCCTCTTTCGTATAGTAACCGCCATAGGCCCCCGGTGTGTCCTCGGGTACATAATGCCTGTCGCCGTAACTCCACCATTCGAGCCAGTCGGACTCCGTACGGAATGCTCCCAGCCGGGTCAGCAGCGGATAAGCGTCGATCCTGATGCGCCAGCCGCCGTTATCCGCCAGGTGGAAATGAAATTTGTTAAGCTTGTACCGTGCCATTTCATCGAGGAGCCGGAATATCGTTTCAACGGGGAAAAAGTGCCGCGAAACATCGAGATGAATACCCCGATAACCGAAACAGGGATTATCGATGATTTCCACGCAGGGAATCCCCTGTGCGGTCGCCAACAGGCACAGCGTCTGCCGGCCGTAGAACAGTCCCGCGGAATCCAGGGCCGTAAGGTCAATGCCCCGGCGAGTCACTTTCAGCCGGTAACCCTCCGGACGAATCTCCGGAGCCGAAGGATCGGTTCGGCAGGCAACGTACCCATCGCCTGCACGCTCCACGAATCGGGCGCTGTCCGTTTCAAAGTAACCTCCCGTAAAGGTTGCCTCCTGCGGCATCGGCACCAGAATCATTTCGCCGACAGATCTCCGGCAGGCAGTGCCGAAGAACGAAAGAGCGACAATGGAGATTGCAAAAATGAGTTTCATAATCATATCCTATGGATTGAGCCGATTCCATCCACTCTGCCGGGACAAAATCTACCGGGTACGAAAATACTCCTGACATGGATCATGCAGGTCGAATTTTTACCGAAAAACGGTTGTAGGCCCGCTTCTGCGGACAATCAAGCGATTTTATCGCCTTTTTCGTTCAGTCTGTCGATAAATTCCTTGGGAGAGAATCCGAATTTCTTTCTGAAGCACGTACTGAAATATTTCGGGTCGTTGAATCCGGAAGCATAGGCCAGATCGGCAATACGCATCTTCTTCTGCTCTTCGAGCAAATGATAGGCAGCACGCAGTCGCACGTCAATGATGAATGCAGCCGGAGTCAACCCGGTGAGCGATTTGAGTTTTTCGGTAAGAATCGTACGCGACATATTCATTTCACGGGTAAAATCGGCCTGTGCAAATTCGCAATCGTCGATATGCGCATTGACGCACGCCATAGCCTGACGCATGAACTTTTCGTCCATCGAAGTATACTCCAGTTTCTCCACCTCAAAAACCGGCTGGTTGCGGAAATGCAGGCCCCGAATCTCCAATTTTCGGAGTTGATTGACAATCTGAGCGTAGAGCAACTGCAGGTTGAAGGGCTTGGTGACATAGCCGTCCGCCCCCGAATTGTACCCTTCAATCCGGCTTTCGTCGGCATTTTTGGCCGTAAGCAGGATAACCGGAATATGACAGTATTCGAAGGTCTGCTTGATCCGTCGGCACAATTCGATACCGTCCATGCCGGGCATCATGATATCCGAAACGACCAGATCGACCGGCTGTCGGGACAATATACGAAGCGCTTCTTCTCCGTCGGATGCCGTTTCAATTCGGAAATAGGGCGCCAAAAGATTGGAGATCAACAAGAGCAGTTCTTCGTTGTCATCGACGACCAACAGCGTATGGTCAGTGCGTGTGCGGGAGGGGGTATCGGTCATCGCCGCATCGGGCTGCACCGGAACGAATTCTCCGGCCCCTTCGTAAATTTTTTCCGCGGCATCGTCTCCGGTATCATCGTCGATCTCCTCTTCGGTATAAGCATCTCGACCTATGGGTAGCGTGATTCGGAAACAGTTGCCGTCCTGCTCGTCGCTCGACACCCGGATTGAACCTCGGTGGAGGTCGGTGAGATCCTTGACCAACGACAGACCGATACCGGTTCCAATCGTATGGTGTTTCCGGTAATTGCCGTCGTAAAACCGGCGAAAAAGTCCGTCGATAGTCTGCTGGGTCATCAGTTCGCCGCTGTTGGCGACCGAAATGCAGACCGAACAGTCGTCTCCGGTTTCGATCCGGATGATAATTTCACCCTTGTCGGGCGTGTATTTTGCCGCATTGGACAGCAGGTTGTAGACGATCTTATCGAGTTTGTCGGGATCGAACCAGCCGTCGACCTGTTCCGACGAAGCACGGAAATAGACCTTGAGCTGCTTTCGGGCCACAAGCGGGGCAAAAGCTTCCACACACCGGCGAACGAATCCGACGACATCGCCATGCGAAACACGGATTTTCAGATTCCCGCTCTCGACTTTCCGGAATTCGAGTATCTGCTGAATCAGTCGCATCAGCCGCGTCGCATTGGCCGACATGACACCGTAAAGAGTCTGATTGTCCCCTGTGCCGTTGTTCAGGTTCTGGAGCGAAGTAAGAATAATCGTCAGCGGAGTCATCAGTTCGTGAGTGACGTTGGTGAAAAACTGCAATTTGGCATGATTCAGTTCTTCGGTTTTTTGTCGCTCCAACTTCGAAATCTGCACCTCCTGACGCAGCCGGAGCCGGTAGCGCAGGAACCGCACGACCCCATAGGCGAGCACCAGCAGCAGCACGGAATAGATCGTCCAGGCCCACCACGAAAGCCACGGGGCGGGGAGTATCCGCACTGTGAGCGTCCGCTCGTTGCTGCTCCACACGCCGTTTTCCCCGGCAGCCTGCAGACGGAATGTGTAGGTTCCCGGTGAAAGATTGCTGTATGAGGCGAAACGGTGGTGCGAATCGGCCGTAACATACTCCTTATCAAATCCGTCGAGCCGGTATCTAAAAATATGATCGCGCGGATTGGCATAGGAGAGCATCGAGAATTCGATGAAGAAGCTGTTCCGGTCGTGCGTAAGCGTCACGGCATCCGTGTAATCGATATCCCGGAGAGAGATGCGCGATCGTTCCCGTGCGGGAATGGTCCGTAACGAACGATTGTGCACCTTGAAGTCTGTGAGCACGATCGGCAGTCTCGTCTGGTGGGGCTGCGTGCGATTGCCGGTGAATATCATCAGCCCATTCGATCCTCCGAAAGCAATGCGTCCGTAATCGACCTGCGCCGAAGCGTTTCGGTTGAAGAAGAACGACTGCATGTCGGCCGATATAATATAGGTATTGATATGCTCGGGATTGCCCAGGCTGTCCGGCGAAAAGGAAAAGACCGAATTATTCGTGGTAATCCACATCCGGCCGTTTTCATCCCGGGCAATATTGCCGATACCTTTGTTTTCCAGATTCGGGAAAGCCGACACGGCCTTAAAGCTCCCTTCCGAAGGAATACGGACCGCAAGTCCGTCCGCAAAAGTTCCGGCCCAGATACACCCCGTATCGTCGGCCTGCAGGCAATAGACATGATCGGAAATCATGCCGTTGTCGCGTGTATACTGCCTCCAGGTTCCGTCTGCCGTACGGATATGCAGAATGCCCTGACCGTTGGAAGCGATCCAGACATCGCCTGCTTTGTCGCAACAGATGTCGAACACATAAGTCTGATCGAATGGCGTAGCGTATCCGAGCCATTCAGCAGCGGTGTGGAAACGCCCGTCTGTCGATTCGACGTAAATACCTAACCGGGAGCCTATCCACAGATTGCCGTGCGTATCCTCACACAGAGCAATCACGCAGTCGTCCAGAAAGTTCGGCTGGTTGAAATGATTGATCTGCCGAACCTTGTGCTGCGTTTCGTTATACACCCAAATACCGGCGTTTTGCGTTCCGAAATACAGTTCCCCGGTAGTCGAGCGGCGGATGATCGTATTGACGGTCGAAGTGTAAGGAAGCGACTTCAAATCGGGATGCTCGTGGTAATCGACGATTTTACCGCTTCGAATGTTGTATTTTATAAGGCCGAAATCAAGCAGCCCGAACCAGAAGTCGCCGTTTCCGGCGTAATACATACTTCGAACAGAACTCGTGTTGTAACGGGTTCTGATCGGTTCCAGCCGATCGGACTCGAATTTGGTTCCGCTGGTCTGGACCTTGCAGACGCCGCCACCCAACAAACCGATCCACATCAGTCCGTCACGGGTTCGAAGGATCGAATTCACCTCGTTATAGGGCAGGTCTCCCACGTTGTCGCCGGGAAAGAAATTCTGGAACGAATCGGGATTGTCGATGTCGTGGAGGATGCTCAACCCGCTGCGACCACCGATCCAGATGGTATTCTGCTCGGGATTTTCCTCAATATCGTAAATAATATCGTCGAGCAGCGAGTGCGTTCTGCCCGGCACGTGTTTATAATGCACGTAACGGGTCGGTCCCGGGGCCAGAGGATTAACCAGCCGCACCACTCCGGCGCCCCACGTACCCACCCAGATATTACCCGCGACATCACGTGCCAAAACATGTGCTTTACGCAGCACGGCATCGTCGCAAGCATAGGCGCGATCCTCACGGATATCATAACGCAACAAACCCTGATCGAAAGCGGCGATCCACAGGTTCAGTTTGTCATCCTTGATGATGGAGGTGACCGCCTTGACGGGACGACCCGCCGAATTGGAGATCGGGACGGGATGAAAATTACGGTCGAGCGCATTTTTGCGGAAAAGGCCCTTGTCACCGCCGATCCAGATGCCGTTGCCCGTATCGCACAGAATGACTGCGATGTTGCAATCCGCCAACTCTGGATATTCGTCGGCCACGATGTTTCCCGAAACCTTGTCGAGCCGAAAAAGGCCGTGCTCGGTTCCGATCCACAGGTTCTTGTCGTGGTCCTCGACAACGACATTGACGAACGTGTTGAACAACCCGTTCGAAACATCACGCATACCGTAGGTGATGGCTCCGTATCCATCGTAGCGGGCCAATCCGTTATAAGTTGGAATCCAGATATATCCATCGGAATCCTGATAAAGTTTGCGCACTTCGTTCGACGGCAGAATGTCGGAAGGTAACGGGGTGAAACGCACCTGAGGAAAAGACTCGGCAGCAACGATCTGTATCTCGGAAAGGACAAATCCGATGCAGACTATGAAAAAACGGGATATAAGAAAGCGACGATGCATAACGGGTATTTTCGGAAACTAAAGTATACATTTTTTTCGGGAAACACAACTGCATCCCGCCGAATTGTACGATCATTTGGCCGAAAGAGAACGGCGCAATACGGCTCAAAACGTCCGGACAACTGCAATTTCGCCTTTATTTCAATAAGGTATCCGTATACGGGAAAGAATCTTTCCGGAAAATATTCAACCCCGCGGCCGATAAAAATTCATTCTTTTGTAACTGCTTTCCCAAGTCCCCTAAAGAACGAACCGACCCTGATAACGATATGACAACAAAAACAGATCTTATACGTCGAATAGTATCTTTGGCGTTTATGTTGCCGATACTCTGTGCCTGCGGCCGAAAATGGACGGTCGAGCCGCATGACACCTACTGTCTGATTCGGCAAGACGGAGGACAGACTCTGGGCTATTTCCCCGGATCCGGCGTCCGTATCTTATATTCCGACGGATACGCTTTCAAAGACCTGAACCGAAACGGGATTCTCGACTGCTACGAAGATTGGCGGTACACCCCGGAAGAACGGGCGGAAGACCTTGCAAAGCGACTCTCCGTCGAAGAGATTGCCGGATTGATGTTATACAGTTCCCATCAGGCCGTCCCGACGGATTCGGTAGGTTACTGGTCCTCGACCTACAACGGGACCTCACTCCGGGAAAGCGGACTTCCCCACTCGGCTGTTTCGGACAAACAGCGGAAGTTCCTCCGGGACGACAATCTCCGGGCCGTGCTCGTCGTCCGGGTTGAAAGTCCCCGCATTGCAGCCGAATGGAACAACAACATGCAGGCCTTCGTCGAAGGCCTCGGACAAGGCATTCCGGTCAATATCAGTTCCGATCCCCGGAATGAAACCCGAGCCTGGGCCGAATACAACGCAGGGTCAGGAGGAAAGATTTCGTTGTGGCCCAGTCCGCTCGGGCTGGCCGCTACGTTCGACCCCGAACTGGTCGAAAAGTTCGGACGGATCGCATCCGCCGAATACCGCGCCTTGGGTATCGCCACAGCGCTGTCGCCGCAGATCGATCTGGCGACCGAACCCCGGTGGAACCGGTTCTACGGTACCTTCGGCGAAGACCCCGATCTGGACACCGATATGGCGCGGGCCTATATCGACGGATTCCAGACCTCCGTCGGAGCTGCCGAGATTGCGGACGGCTGGGGGTATGAAAGCGTCAATGCCATGGTCAAACATTGGCCGGGCGGCGGCCCGGAAGAAGGCGGACGGGATGCCCATTTCAGCTTCGGGAAATACACTGTTTACCCCGGCGGAAATTTCGAGCAACACATCCGGCCCTTTGTGGAAGGAGCTTTCCGCCTCAACGGCAAGACACGAAAGGCCGCAGCCGTCATGCCCTATTATACGGTTTCCCACGGGGTGGACCCCTCGGGAAAAAAGGTCGGCAACGGTTTTAGCAAATATATCGTCACCGATCTGCTGCGGAACAGATACGGATACAACGGCGTCGTCTGCACGGATTGGGGCATCACGCACGACTATTCCAGCATCGAGGAGGCTGACGGCAAATGCTGGGGAGTGGAGGCATTGAGCATCCCGCAGCGGCATTACGAAGCGCTCAAAGCCGGAGTAGACCAGTTCGGCGGCAACAACGACAAAGGTCCCGTGCTGGAAGCCTACCGAATGTGGACCGCCGAATTCGGCGAAAAATCTGCCCGGGAGCGGTTCGAACGTTCCGCCATAAGGTTGCTGCTCAATATTTTTCGGACCGGTCTGTTCGAAAATCCCTATGTAGACCCGGACCGGACGGAAGCGACGGTCGGGAATCCGGAATTTATGCAAGCCGGTTACGAAGCGCAGCTCCGGTCGGTCGTCCTGCTGAAAAACCGGGCGGGAACCCTGCCCGCATCGACCCGCCGGAGCGTATATCTGCCCGAATGCGGACAATCCCGCCTACCTGTAGACACCTCTTTGGTCAAACAATATTACGAATTGGCAGAAAGCCCCGAAAATGCCGACTTCGCGATCGTTTTTATCGACGAACCCGACGGAGGCTGCGGATACGATGCGGCCGATCGGGAAAAGGGCGGCAACGGTTATGTCCCGATCAGCCTGCAATACGGCGACTACACGGCCCGCCACGCACGCCCCGAGAGTATTGCCGGCGGGGACCCGAAAGAACCGTCCATCGACCGGAGTTACCGCGGGAAAACCGTCCGGAGTTCCAACCGGGAAGAGTTGAAACGGGTACTCGGAACGAAACGGCAGATGGGAGACAAGCCCGTCGTGGCTGTCGTTTCCACGACCAGACCGTTCGTTCCGGCCGAATTCGAACCTTCGGCCGATGCCATACTGCTTGCTTTCGGGGTACAGCGTCAGGCCGTGCTGGATATTATCTCCGGCCGGCGGGAACCGTCGGCACTTCTGCCGATGCAATTGCCCGCAGACATGAAAACCGTGGAACAGCAGCATGAAGACGTTCCGAGAGATATGGTTTGTTATACGGACTCGGAAGGAAATACATATGATTTCGCTTTCGGGCTCGACTGGAAAGGTGTCATCCGGGATGCAAGAGTCGAAAAATACAAATAGTCAAGAAATCGCATGAAGAAGCTGTTTTCAATTATTGCACTTTGCCTCGTCGGTACCGCGACGAACGCCCAGGCCCCTTATGCCCAGTTTCAGGGCGGCATGATCGGCTGCATAGAGCCGCAGGGCTGGATCGAGGAATTCCTCCACCGCCAACAAACGGGACTTACGGGACATCCCGAGGCGATGTCCTATCCGTACGACTCCTGCCTTTGGGCGGGTGAGATCGGACGTAACACCGAAACCTACGGAAGCGACTGGTGGCGCTACGAGCAGACAGCCTATTACACCGACGGTCTGCTCCGCCTGGGTTACCTGCTCGGTGATCGGGAGATGATCGCCAAAGCCGAGGAGGGGATTCGCTACACGCTGGCCAACGCATCGTCCACAGGTGTTTTGGGCAACAAAGCGATTGAGTCGATGTGGCCCATGTGTGTCTACTTCCGGGTGCTGCAAGCCTATTACGAGCGCACGGGCGATCCGGCGATCCCCGCAGCCTTGGAAAGGCACTACATGAACTTTACGCAGGAGCAGGTCGAGAAATGGCGCAACATCGTCAGCATCGAGGGAATGTTGTGGACTTACGGCAAAACCGGCAATGCGAAGTTGCTGGATATTTGCGAGAGAGCCTACAATGGCGGAAAATTCGGGGACCTGACGCCCGCAGTCGCGGCCGGCGACGAACGGTTCGTCATGCATGGCGTCACCTGCATGGAAGAACTGAAACTCCCGATGCTGCTCTATGCCTATACGGGCAAACGATATTACCTGGACCTTGCACTCAACGCCGAACGCAAGCTCACCCGCGACCACATGCTCCCCGACGGCGTTCCGGCCAGTGCGGAAGCGCTCGTCGGAAACGGGAACGTCATCAACAGTCACGAAACCTGCGACATTTCCGACTACACCTGGACGCTGGAGCAATTTCTCCTGACCACGGGCGAAGTCCGGTGGGCTGACAAAATAGAAAAAGCGGTCTTCAATGCCGGACTAGGAGCCGTTACCAAGGATTTCCGATCGTTGCAGTATTTCTCGTCCGTCAATCAGGTAATCGCAACGGGGCGTTCAAATCACAACGAATTCTTCCACGGTTCGACCTGGATGGCTTTCCGGCCGACGCATGAAACGGAGTGCTGCGCCGGAAACGTTCACCGTTTCATGCCCAATTACGTCGCACATATGTGGCTACGCGGGAAAGACGGCTCTATTGCCGCTGCGCTCTACGGACCTTCGGCTGCAACGTTCGACCTGCCGAACGGCCGACAGTGCCACATCGCACAGCGGACCTCCTATCCGTTCGACGGGGAGATCGAGTTCTCCTTCGGCCTGAAAGAGAGGACGGATATCCCGTTTCTGCTGCGCATTCCCGCATGGTGCAGGGATGCCAAAATATATGTCAACGGCAAACTGTGGCGAGACGCATGTCCCGCCGGCACGTTCGTGACCCTCCGGCGCAAATTCAGGAACGGCGACCGGATTCGGTTGTGTCTCAGCATGCAACCCGTCATGAACACCGTTCCCGGACAGGGAATCTACGTGCAGCGCGGACCTCTGCTCTTCTCCTATCCTGTTCCCCAGCGGAAAACAGCCGACCGGACGGTCTATGCGAATATGAACGGCAAAGTTCCCGGCAACCCCGAATTCGAATGCTGGAGCATCGAGCCTGCCGGACCTTGGAACTATGCCCTTTGCTCCGATCCGGTCATACCCCTGAAGGTCATTCGGACAAAACCCGCAGCCGCAGGAAGCTATCCGTTCGATCCGGAACATACGCCCGTGAAAATCTCGGTTCCCGTCAAACCGATCGACTGGGAATTGGAAAAAGGACGCTACACGCCGCGCCTTCCGGCCGAAGGGATAGCCCGCGCCGTATCCGACCGTATCGAATATCTCGAACTGATTCCCTACGGATGCACGGAACTCCGGCTTACTGTTTTCCCGCAATGCAATTAAGAATTCAAACCGAACCCGAAATGAACATTTCCCCGCTCCGACTTCTCGTCAACCGGACGATCCGGACTCTTTGCCCTGCACTCCTGATGCTACCGGTAGCCTGTAGTGAAAGCGGACTCACGATCCGCGTCATCGATCCTTTGACCAATGTTCTTCCCGGAATCGTTTACCCTCCTGCCGGGGACGATACCGTTCGCGTGGCCCGCGGCGAGAACGCCGTTCTGCAATTCGTTATCTCCGCTGACGACTCCGTAGCGGCAATGACTCCTGTCCTTCGGAGTCTTAAAACAGAGCAGGGAACTTCGCTCGACAAAGCCGTTCTGGGCTGGGTCCGGAACGTACAGGCTTCCCACGCCTACGTGCCGGCGGCCCCCGATGCCCTGCAATCACCGTCCGGAGAATATCCCGATCCCATTCTGACCGACACCACCGTATCTATCGCCGCAGGCGGGACAGCTTTGCTCTGGTTGGACATTCCGATTCCGGCCGATGCCGAAGCGGGGCTTTACGAAGGATCGGTACGCATTTCCGGGCTAAAGAACGGAAAGCGGATCGTTGCCGACCGACAATTCACCATACAAGTTTATCCGGTCACGCTTCCCGAACAGTCGTTATTGGTTACCAACTGGTATTTCCCCGATAAATTCTCTTTCATGAACGACAACGAATCCGTGGAGGACGATTCACCGGCCTATTGGGAATGTATGCGGCGGCTCGTCGAAACCGCCTCGGCCTATGGTCAGAACGTCTGGTTGCTCTACGAAACGGGAACGCCGGTTCCGACAGCCGACGGCAAAGGGCTGACGTTCGATTTCTCACGGATGGACAAAACGATCGAATTCCTGCTCCGACACGCCGACGTACGGCTGATCGAGGCCAACCATTTCGCCAAGCGGTCCCGCAACGGGTGGACCGATCCTTTCTGGGCCAACGTACCGGTCCCCGACGGCAAGGGCTCCTATGTTTATCAACGTCTGCCCCATGACGACCCGCGCGTGCAACGATACATCGCAGCGTATTTTCCGGCTCTGCAGGAGCATTTGCGTTCCAGAATGATCGATGACGGAAGCGGCCGCAGTTGGCTCGACATCTACACACAACACATTGCCGACGAACCGCTCAACGAAAATAAGACCTCCTGGGAAGGATTGGCCCGCCAGGTAAAACAGGCTGCCCCCGACATCCGAATCATCGAAGCTTACCGTTCTTCGTCCTACGACCCGGCGCTGATCGACATCCTCGTGCCACAACTCGACGAATTCGTATGGGAAATCTATCGAACAATGCCAGCCGGACATAGTTGCTGGTTCTACACCTGCATGTATCCCCGGGGGAATTTCGCAAACCGTTACGTAACACTGCCGCTCATCAAGACACGCCTGCTGCATTGGATAAACTACAAATACGACTCTCCGGGATACCTTCACTGGGGCTTCAACGCATGGGGAGCGAACGGCGATCCTTTCGGAGACGTTTCCGCCCCCGCCAATGACTGGCCCGGCGGCGACTCGCATATCGTCTACCCCGGTTACCGTAAGCTCTACCCGTCGATTCGGCTGGCAGCCATGCGTGACGGCATCCGTGACTACGACCTGCTGAAAATGGTTGAGGCCCGGGATTCGATCCGTGCACAGGCTTTCGTCAATGCGATCATATTCGATTTCGACCGGTACGACACGTCAGTGTCCAGATTCCGGCAGATTCGCCGGGAAATATTGGATTTTTTGGAAGACATGCATTAATCGGAATATTCAAGCAGTCAATCTCTGATTCAGTTCAGCAGATAAAATAATCCCGTTTGTCAGTTTTCGGTCGGTATCCATATATGGCTTAAAAAAGGGGCGCGACAGGGGAGCGACACCGGCCTCGCAGGGCGAGCTGTACCTTTGTCGGACAAATTGGCATTTGTCCGACAAAGGTACAGCTCGCTGTTATCTGGCGATAACAAAAATCCGCGGCGGAAATTTTTTGTGAAAACTTTGAAAAACCTCCGCTACGGCTTTCGAGGACGGGTCTTTCCCGGTTGCAATATTACAACCGTCCGGGCACCAAAACAAGCTCTCGGTGCGGACTGGAGCGGTCGTGGCCGGACATCAAAACCGAGGTATTTCAGTCGGTGGTATCCTGCATCATGAAAGGTAGGTTTTCTTGTTCCGTTCATTATTCCGATATAAACTGCGTGAAGCAGAAAATGGTATTTTGAATGGTTTAAACCATAAAACCAGACACACACGCTTTACAAGCATAAAGCGAACGTTCAATCTTAAAAACATTGTACCATGGATTCATTAAAAGAAACCGACAACCTCGCAACAAAACCATCGAAGCGTCCCCGTATCGAAGTCGACGAAGAATTGATGCGTCAGATGATCGCCGGACAGGCCCCTTTGGATTCGAAAGTCATCCGCCGGATTCCCGAACCGGAAGCGGAAAATACGGACGCTCCCGAGGGAAAGACATCGGAAACGGTATCCGGAGCATCGGCTCCGACTGCTGAAAGGACAGACGTCAATACCCAAACGAGTGACGTAAAGGAGCTGGCCGGATTCCGTCGCAAAAAGATTCCGCTGCCGGATTTCGAACGCACGTTCTTTGCCCCGGCGGACTGCCGTAACCGTTCGGCGATCTATATCAGTGCGGCAACCAAGTACAAAGTATCGACAATCCTCCACTTATTGGGAATGAGAATACAAGGCTTACAGCTTTGGTCGACAATATGCTGCGCTTTGTAATCGGAATTTACAGCGACGAGTTGAATTATCTCCACGAGAAGAAGAACAACAGACGACTATTTTAAACAGACAATGCGATAAGCGATTACTTTGGGTTTCTGATATGGACGTAGCGAAGCGACTGGCGTCCGAACCGCAGAATGTCGCCTTTTCCGACGATAGCGACCAGCAAAATGCCGGGGATGGAAATACGCAAGGCTCGCCCTCGGGCGATTCGCATGGCCTTGCGTATTTCCATCTCCGGCGTTTAATTGCCTCTCGGCGGGAAACTTGTAATCGCCGTTGTCTTTCGGATTAGCCGTCGCTCTCTTCTTTCAGAGTCGAGAACTGGAATCTATCGCCTATTTTATCCTCTATTCGGCTTATCGCATTGCCTATCATTTGGTTTGTCACCTTGGCATAAATCTGAGTCGTGGTCGTATATTTATGCCCTAACATCTTACTGACTGTTTCCAGTGGAATACCGTTCATCAAGGAGACCGTCGTGGCGAAGGTATGCCTTGCCGTGTGGAATTTCAGATTCTTCGCAATCCCGCATTGTCGGGCGATATGTTTCAAACTGGCGTCCGAGGATTTCAAGGAAGCGACCGGGAAGACCTTTCCCGGATTCTCGGGAAAGAGCCGGTTGAATCGGTTGGCAGGAATACGATACTTTTCAAGAATAGCTTTCGCAACCGGAAGTAGTTTTACCGTAAACGGTACTTTCGTTTTCTGACGGATACTGCTAATCCACCATGCTCCGTTCGGAGTTTGTTTCAACTCCTCATAACTTAGTTTGGCCAGATCGGCATAGGACAGGCCCGTAAAACAACAGAACAGAAACATATCCCGTGTCCGATCCTGACGCTGCTGCTTGACTTTGCCGATAATTAGTTTATTGATTTCTTCTTCGGTGAGATATTCAATTTCCGGCTGGTCGGCAAAGTAGTAGTAATAGGCAAACGGATTCTTCTCCATTTGCCCGTCGTTAAACGCTTTCTTGACGATATGCTTCAGTGATTTGATCTCAACGCTGATCGTCGTGTCGGCAAGGCCCTTGACATGTTTCAGATAGGCGGCAAACTTCTCTGCAAAAGACTGATCCAGTTCCACAAGGGGTATATCCTTGACTTTATAGTCCTGACAGATGAAAAGACTCAAATCGCGTCGTAGCGTTTGATAACGGAATAAGGAATGGATAGTACGGTCCACATCTATACGGTTCTTGTACTCTTTGCAGAATTCATCGCATAACTCCAGTAACAGTTTATACCTTTTACTGAAACCCAGATAGGCGTTCTTCACCTTATCGGCGGAAACATATCCGTCATGGTCGCAGATAGACTGGTAATGCTTTCCGATCTGGATACGGATATTATCCAGATAGCGGTTGATACGGTCGGCTTCGAGGCTTTTGCCTTTGGCTCGACCGCCCTTCACCTCCCACAGATGGGGAGGAACGCTAAGTTTGGCGCTGAACTGGGCGATCGTACCGTTGACGGTAATACGGCCCATGACGGGAACAACCGGCTGAACTTTGTGTTTGTCCTTTTTGAGGTAGAACAGAACCTTGAATGTGCTGCGCATACTCCGATGAAATTTGGGGGTTAAAACTAATTTCCTCAGAGTTGTCTGTCAAGATGAAGCGCGATGCAAGAAATTGCAAACGAATATTTTATGCAAAATACAGCAAAACAGACGAGGTAACGATCTGGAAACCGTAACCTCGTCTGGAATTACCTTATTATGCTTGGAATCCCTCGAAGAAGAAACCCTGTGCAAAGATTAAATCGCTGAATATTTAATATTTACACCCATTTTCTCCTCTCGGAAAACGAATGGGTAGTACTTCGGTACATTCCATTCGCCCCGTTCGAGGGATGTGCGGAAATAGCCGCTTACAAATCGGAAATCAAACCAGGCCGGAGAATCCCATAAACGCCATGGCCAGAATCCCGGCCGTGATCAGCGCGATGGGAATGCCCTTGAACGCCTTGGGCACATCCTCGAAATCGAGACGCTCGCGGATACCTGCGAAGAGCACCAGCGCAAGGGCGAAACCGAGGGCCGTGGCCACCGAATAAGTGACGCTCTGCAACAGGTTGAACTCCTTCTGGATCATCAGGATCGCGACGCCCAGCACGGCGCAGTTGGTGGTGATCAGGGGCAGGAAGATGCCCAACGCCTGATAGAGCGACGGCGAGAGTTTCTTGAGCATGATCTCGACCATCTGCACGAGGGCCGCGATCACGAGGATGAAGACAATCGTCTGCATGTAGACGATGTCCAGCGGCACGAGCACATAGGTCTGAATCAGCCACGCCACGACGGCCGCAATGGCCATCACGAAGGTTACGGCAGCTCCCATGCCCAGCGAAGTCTCGACTTTCGACGACACGCCCAGAAAGGGGCAGATGCCGAGGAACTGCGCCAGCACGACGTTGTTGACGAAGATGGCGCCGATGATGATTGCAAAATAGGAAAGCTCCATAACTATTTCTTGGCTAATTTGTTAAACAATACCATCAGATAGCCCAGCACCAGGAATGCCCCCGGGGCCAGCACGAAGATCAGCGGCGCGACGTCCGCAAAGCCGAGGTTGACGCCGAAGATGGCGCCGCTGCCCAGGATCTCGCGCACGGCGCCGATCACAGTCAGCGCCAGCGTGAAGCCCAGGCCGATGCCCACGCCGTCGAGAATCGAATCCAGCGGGGAGTTCTTCGAAGCGAAGGCCTCGGCGCGGCCGAGGATGATGCAGTTCACCACGATCAGCGGGATGAAGACACCCAGCGCTCCGTACAGCGCCGGCACATAGGCCTGCATCAGCATCTGGATGATCGTCACGAACGAGGCGATCACGACGATGAACGCCGGGATGCGGACCTTGTCGGGAATGATGTTCTTGATCAGCGAAATCACAAGGTTCGACATGATCAGCACGGCCATCGTCGCCAGCCCCATGCCCATGCCGTTTTCGGCCGAAGTCGTCGTACCCAGCGTGGGGCACATGCCCAGCACCAGCACGAACGTCGGGTTGTTCTTGACGATGCCGCTCGATATAATTTGCAGTTTATTCATTTTGACCTCCTTCCTGAGCCGCAGGCTCGTTGGTTTGTCCGGCGGCGGCCGTCGCTCCGGACGCCGTGTCGGTCGGGGCTTCGCCCGTCGCCACGCTCTTGTAAGCCATCCACGCGCGGTTGATCGCGTCGACATAGGCGCGCGACGAGATCGTTGCGGCGGTCAGCGCATCGACGTCGCCGCCATCCTTCGTCACGGCCAGCTTGCCGTCGACGAGCTTCTTCGATTCGAGTTTCCGGCCCTTGACGCTCGCAAGCAGGACGTTGCCCTCGTCGGCCATCTTGGTACCGAGACCCGGAGTCTCGGTCTGCTCCAACACGTTGACGTTCACTACTTCGCCCTCGGGCGTGAAGCCCACCATCAGGCGCACCACGCCGCCGAAGCCCTGCTTGGTCATCGACTGCACGGCATAACCGCTCACGCTGCCCCCGGCCGTCGCCGTGTAAACCGTGATCGGCATGTCGTCGATGGTCAGCTCCTCGGTCGTCGTGGCGTCGAACGCCGGGAGCACCTCGTTCAGGGCCGCCAGCGTCGCGGCTTCCTTGGCCGCCGCGATCGGCTCCACGGTAATCATATTGACGAAACCCACTCCGGCCGAAGCCACAAGGGTGATGCCGAAGAGGACGGCCGTCATGTTCAAAAGTGTACTTTTCATGCTGTCACCTCCTCTTATTTCACGCCGAAGCGCTTGGGTTTGACATATTTGTTGATCAGGGGCACGCAGGCGTTCATAATCAGGATCGCAAACGACATGCCCTCGGGATAAGCGCCCCACAGACGGATGCACATGGTGATCAGTCCGATTCCCACGGCGAAGATCACGCCGCCCCGAACGGTCATCGGCGAGGTCGAATAGTCCGTGGCCATGAAGATCGCACCTAACATCGCGCCGCCCGCAAGGACATGGAATATACCGGCCCTCCACGCAGTCCCGAAGAGGTATCCCAGTTTATAACCGGCCGAACAGGTTCCGTCGGCAGCCTGCGGAAGCGCGTCGAACGACACGGAGCACATCGCAACCACCCCGGCGAACACAGCCATCGTCGCGAGCACCGTCACGGGAATGTGCCACGTGATCACGCGCCGCCACAGCAGGTAGACGAATCCGCACAGCAAGGCCGCAGCGGCCACCTCGCCCAGCGAACCGGGGATGTTGCCCAGCAGCATCTCCTGCACGCCGATGGCGCCGGGACCCGCCAGCCCCTGCTTCACGGCCGCCAGCGGCGTGGCGCCCGACAGAACGTCGAACGAGCCGTTCACGGGCAGCGGCCAGGTGGTCATCTGCACCGGATAGGCGATCAGCAGGAACACGCGTCCCACCAGCGCGGGGTTGAAGGGGTTCTTGCCCAGGCCGCCGAAGGTCATTTTGGCGACGGCGATGGCCACGAAGGCGCCCATCACGACGATCCACCAGGGAATCGACGCCGGGAGGTTGAAGGCAAGCAGCACGCCCGTCACCACGGCCGACCAGTTGCCGACGGTAGTCGCACCGCGGACCATGAATTTCTGAATCAGGTACTCGATCACCACGCACGACACCACGGAAAGGGCCGTAACGCGCAGCACGTCCAGTCCGAAGACCACCGTCGACACGACCAGCGCGGGCATCAGCGCGATCACGACGTCGCGCATGATCCGGGTCGTCGACTGGGCCGTCTGCACGTGGGGTGCGGGAGCCACAATGAGTTTATTAGCCATATCTATACTGTTTTTTCATTTACTTTTTAGGTGCAGCCGCTGCGCGTGCGCGGATCAGGCCCATCACGGTCTGCTTGCCGAGGCGCACCCAGTCCAGCAGCGGCAGATAGGCCGGACACGTCGACTGGCAGCAGCCGCACTCGATGCACGAGGTGATCATCAGCGCTTCCAGTTCGTCCCAGCCCTTCTTCTGGGTCATCTTCGAGAGGTAATAGGGTTCCAGTCCCATCGGACAGGCGGAGACGCACTTGGCGCACTTGATGCACTGCGTCGCCTCGCGGCGCTGTGCGTCGCGGCCCGACATGACGGTGATGCCCGAGCAGCCCTTCGTCACGGGCGAGTCGAGGTTCACCATCGCCCGGCCCATCATCGGACCGCCGTTGATCACCTTGCCCGCATCCCCGGGAAGGCCGCCCGCGGCCTCGATCAGCGCCGAGATCGGCGTACCCATGCGGGTCAGCAGGTTCTTCGGCTCCTTCACGCTCTTGCCCGTGACGGTCACCACCCGCTCGATCAGCGGTTTGTTCTTCAGCACGGCCTGATAGACGGCAACGGTCGTCGAGGCGTTGCACACCACGGCCCCCACGTCGATCGGCAGCGCGGGCGGAGGCGGAACCTGACGGCCCGTGACGGCTGCGATCAGCTGCTTCTCACCCCCCTGCGGGTACATCACCTTCAGGGGTACGACCTCGATGCCCTTGTATCCGGCGGCGATCTTCGTCAGATGCGCGATCGCGTCGGGTTTGTTGTTCTCGATGCCGATATAGGCTTTCCCGACGCCCACGGCCTTCATCAGAATCGTGACGCCGACGACCAGTTCCTCGCCGTGCTCCAGCATCGTGCGGTGGTCCGACGTAAGATAGGGTTCGCACTCCACGCCGTTGATGATGACGCACTCGGCCTTCTTTCCGGGAGGAACCGAGAGTTTCACGTGCGTGGGGAACGTCGCTCCGCCCATGCCGACGATGCCGGCGTCCTTGATCTTGGCGATGATCTCCTGCGCCGAGAAGGGGCAGACCTTCACCAGCGCGTCCGAACGGTCGATGCCCTCGGCCCAGTCGTCGCCCTCGCGCCTGATGGTGATCATCATCTGGCGCAGGCCCTGGCCGTTGACGGCCATATCGACAGCCGTCACCGTACCCGAAATCGGGGAGTGGATGTTCGCCGACATGAAACTGCCGGCTTCGGCGATGAGCTGGCCCGTGAGCACCCGATCGCCTTTGGCGACCTTGGCCACCGCCGGAGCGCCGATGTGCTGTGCGAGGGGAATCGTCACCACATCGGGCAGCGGCAGCGCCTCGATCGGTTTGGCGCAGCTCAACTTATTTTCCGACGGATGGACTCCGCCCATTGGAAATGTTCTCATAGATATAGTAAGGTTCTATTTTTATGCTTCTGCTTCGAAAAACCTGTTTCGTTTTTCCTTATCCGCAGGTCGTGATCGCGGCGAAACGCCGCGTTTATACATTTGACCCACCTCTAAATCCCCGCCTTGACGGGAACTTATCGCCCGCGACCGGATTGTCAACCGGAATGCGGATGGAAAAGTCTCAACTCGTCTCTTTCAGTTTTCAACTTTCGGCGCAGCCCCGGCCTTCGGAGCGGCGGGTGTTGCCGGTGTTGCCGGAGCCTTCGGGGCTTTGGGCAGCGGGTCCATGCCGACGAGCCGGATGGCTCCCGTAGGACATTCGTTCACACACTTGCGGCACAGTTTACACTTCTGCGGGTCGATGTAGGCGAGGTTGTTCTCCACGGTGATGGCATCGAAGGCGCATACTTTCACACACTTGCCACAGCCGATACATCCGGCCTTGCAGGCCTTCATCACCACGGCGCCCTTGTCCTTCGACACGCACGACACGTACACCGCACGGTTCTTGGGCCATTTCTTCCGCAGTTCGATGATCATTTTCGGACATGCCTTCACGCAGGCGCCGCAGGCCGTGCACTTGTCGGCGTCGACCTCCGGAAGTCCCGTTTCCGGGTTGATGTGAATGGCGTCGAAGGCGCAGACCGCGACGCAGTCGCCGAAGCCCAGACAGCCGAACGCGCAGCCCGTCTCGCCCACATAGAGCGACGAAGCCACGGCACACGACTTGGCCCCGTTGTACTCGTTGGTGCGGGGACGCTTCTCGCACGTGCCGCCGCAGCGGACGGTCGCCACTTCGGGCTGCTTTTCGGCAGCGGCCTTTCCGAGGTATGCAGCCACGGCTTTCATACAGTCGCCGCCGCCCACGGGGCAGAAGAGCGCCGAGATGTCGTCGCGCTTCACGAGCGCGTCGGCCATGCCCCGGCATCCTGCGAATCCGCAGCCGCCGCAGTTGGCCCCGGGGAGCATCTTCTCCACCTCGTCGATCCGCGGGTCCTCCTCGACCCGGAATTTCCGGGCCACGAAATAGAGGATTACCGCCGAGAACACTCCCAGCGCACACAGCGTCAGGATCGTGTAAAGTAATACTTCCATCAGATTTTTGTTATTGTAAATTGAATTGTGTGTTCGATTTTCCGCCGGAAGAGCCACAGCGCGAAATAATAAACGCCCACGCCCGCAATAGCGGCGAGGGCGCCCGCACCTTCGCTCCATCCGGCGACGGCGATCGTCCCGACCAGAACGGCCAGCAGGACGGCCAGCGCACCGACATAGGCCAGCACGACGGCGCGTACGCCGGCACTCCGCCGCACGCCGACCATCACCTCCCTGCCGGCGGCATACTGCCCGGCCTCGGGGGTCGCCACGGCGACGATCTTGTCCTGCGCCTCGGCCAGGCCGCACGCCTGGCGGGCCTTGCAGGTTCCGCAGGCGCTCCGGGAGGTGATCCTCACATAGACCGTATCGCGCTCCGTACGTTCCACCACGCCGCAGTGTTCGATCAAATCCGCCACGCCCTAATCTCCGTATTTGTTGGTGAGGGGCATCAGCCGCTCATGTCCGAACGTGCACGACGAGAGCCGCAGCACGGGCGGAAACTGGTAGCGTTTCTTCTCGTTGCGCATGATCATGCCGTGGATTTTCTCCACCACCTCCGAGTCGAAGCCCGCGTTGACGATCTCCTCGCGGTGCTGCCCCTCCTCGATCATGCGGAACAGGATGGCGTCCACCACCTCGTAGGGCGGCAGAATGTCGCTGTCCTTCTGTCCGGGATGCAGTTCCGACGAAGGTTCCTTGGTCAGGATGCTTTCGGGAATCGGGTTGCCCTGCGTCCGGTTGATATAGCGTGCCACGTCGTACATTTCGCTCTTGTAAAGGTCGCCCGTGGGGCTGAAAGCGCCTGCCGTGTCGCCGTACAGGGTGCAGAGCCCCAGTGCGTTCTCGCTCTTGTTCGAGGAGTTCAGCAGGATGTAGTCCGTCTTGTTCTGGAGGGCCATCAGCAGCACCGTGCGGATACGCGTCTGGATATTCTCCTCCGTGGCGTCGAACTCCGTGCCGCCGATGACCGGCTTGAGGGTGTTCACCACGCTGGTATAGATTTCCGAGATCGGAATGACGTTGTATTCGATGCCGAGGTTGCGCGCCAGCTCCTTGGCGTCCTCCACCGACTCGAGGGACGAGAAGGGCGAGGGCATCAGCAGCGCGCGGACATTCTCCGCCCCCAGCGCATCGGCGGCGATCGAGGCCACCACGGCCGAGTCGATGCCGCCCGAAAGGCCGATCGAAGCCTTCCGGTAGCCGTTCTTGCGGAAGAAGTCCCGCAGTCCGCAGCGTGCCGCCTCGTAGACCAGACGCGTGCGGTCGTTGTAGGTCGAGGGGATCGTGATCGGCCGGGCGGACGCCTTCGTATCGAAAATCTGGAAATCCTCCTCGAAATTCTTCATCATCAGCACCAGTTCGCCGCGGCTGTTCAGCGCGCCCGACGTGCCGTCGTAGACGATGTCGGTCGAACCGCCCACCTGATTGACCAGCACGAGATTCTTGCTCTCGACGAAAGCCAGGTTGCGCATCATCTCGTAACGGTAGGTCATGGTTCCCTTGCCGTATTTGCGGGCGTTGATCGAGATGACCGTTTCGACCGACTGGTCGAAGTCGCGCTCGCGGCTCAAATCGTCGCCCACGATGATCGCGCACTTATGCCCCTTGATCGTGGCGTATTCATAGCCTTTCGAAGGGACCAGGAAACCCATTTCACGGCGCGCCGTGATGTATTTCTTGCCGATGTAGCGCAGCACCTTGCGGTCCTGGATCAGCGCCGCGGCGCTGATCGTGCCGTCCGCCGTGAGGATCGGGAGACCGACGATGGCGGCGATGCCGTCGCAGCACGAGGCTATTTCGACCAGAGCGTCCTCGCAGAGTTCGAGGAAGGTCGTCTTGCGCAGCAGGTCGAAGGCGGGGGTTCCGCTCACGGCCTGTTCGGCGAAAATCACCAGGTCGGCATGCTGCGCTTTCGCCTTGTGAATGGAGTCGATGATCTTCGAGGCATTGCCGTCCACGTCTCCGATCGTGTAATTCAGCTGAGCTATGGCTATTTTCATGCGAATAATTTAAGTCCGGAAATTACAACTTTGCAAAGTTAAGGATTATTTGCAAAAGTCGGAAAGATTTTCGATGTTAATAAATTAACATTCCCGCATTTACAAAAATATTTAAAAACAAAAAAGCTCCCGGTTTTCCGGAAGCCTTTTCGCTGTTCGTATCGTCTCTATTCCTGCGTTTCGTCGGGATCGGCGACGAGAATGCGGCCGCAGTATTCGCAGATAATGATCTTCTTGCCCTGGCGGATGTCCACCTGACGCTGGGGCGGGATGCGGTTGAAGCAGCCTCCGCAGGCGTCGCGCTTGACGGTCACCACCGCCAGTCCGTTGCGGACGTTGCGGCGGATGCGGTCGTAAGCCGCCAGCAGACGCTCGTCGATCTTCTCCTTGACACGCTCGCCCTGTGCGGCGTATTCCGCCACCAGCGGAGCCGTCTCGGCCTCGATGCCCTCCAGTTCGGCCTTCTTGGCCGCGAGGTCGGCAGCGCGCTCTACGGAGAGGTTCTCGGCCTCCTCCAACTGGAGTTTCTTGGCCTTCACGCCGGCGGAATACTCCTTCAGGCGCTTCTCGGCCAGCTCGATTTCAAGCTCCTGATACTCGATCTCCTTGGTGATGGCGTCGAACTCGCGGTTGTTGCGCACGTTGTTCTGCTGCTCCTTGTAGTTGCCGATCATAATTTTAGCCTGGTCCACCTCGCGCTTGCGCTGCTTGGTCAGCGTGTTCAGCTCCTCGATCTCGGCGTTGATGTGTTCGATGCGGGTCTTCATCCCGGCCATCTCATCCTCGAGGTCCTGAACCTCGAGAGGCAGTTCGCCTTTCACCTTGTTGATTTCGTCGATCTTGCTGTCGATCTTCTGCAGCTCATAGAGCGCCATGATCTTCTCCTGCATCGAATAATCGACGTCGGCCGTCTTCTTTTGCGTTGCCATATGTTGTCTTTATAGTTTAGACTTAAACCAGATAGTTTACCGGATTGCGCGAGCGTTCACTCTTGCGAACCGCAAAGGTACATAAATTTTTCGATAAAATATCAAATATTAATTGAATTGCGCAATATTCGCTTTCGAAATGACCTATATCCGCCACCGTGAGGGCCTTGTCGGGCGTCATGAAGTCGTTGTACTTCATGTCGGCGGTGATGTAGATGTCGGCCCCGGCACGGCGCGCTTCGCCGATCAGCGAGGCCCCGGCCCCGGTGCAGACCGCCACGCGGCGCACCCCGGATGTCGCTATGTCACTGTACCGTATGACGCTCACCTCAAGCCGCCGTTGGATGATCCGCATAAATTCCACGGTGTCAATGGCTTCCGGCAGTTCGCCCACGACGCCGAACCCCGCGCCGTCCCCGGTCTCCGAAGGCTGGAGGACCCGAAGGTTCCTCACGCCCAGCATTTCGGCCAGCCGCCAGCTCATGCCCCCGGGGGCGCTGTCGAGGTTGGTGTGGCAGGCGTAGAGCGCGATCCGGCTGCGGATGGCCCGCTCGACGCACCGCTCGACGGGATCGGCCGAATTGAACCGCTTGAGCGCGCGGAAGACGATCGGATGATGTGTGATCACCAGATCGCACCCTTCGGCTTCGGCCTCGTCCAGCACCTCTTCGGTAACATCCACGGCCAGCAGGGCCTTGTGCACCTCGTCGTCGGGGCGGCCGACGATAAGTCCCGCATTGTCATACGATTCCTGCCACTCAAGTGGGGCAAAGCGTTCGATAATGTCGGTTATTTGTTTGATTAACATAGCGTTTAATTTATACCATATTCTTCATCGCGGCGCCCCACGGTCATCTCTTCACACCTTTTAGTGGCAAAAGGTGTCCAAAACCATCCGCATGTCGTTCTCCGCGGGACCAGCTCACGCCCCTCGTTGAGCGGGCGCAGTAAGATCGAGCCTTTACAGCCTCCCGCTCCGGACACTCGGAGCTCAACCGGTCTATTTCCGCTCCGAACGATAACGCGGAATCCCGAACAGGCAATGCTCAAAATAAGGATTGTTCGTAAAACGCGAACAGCTCTTTGGTTTCGGCCTCCTCCTTCTTGCGGCGGGGCCTGCGGACGCTGCGTTTGACGGCAGGCTGCGCCGAGGAATCCCCGGCGGCTTTCCCGGCGGCATCGTCCGACGGTTCGTCGATCTTCACCACGGCCTTGGCCCGGCGGCGGCGCACGGGCGTTTCGGCGGCGGCATCGGCGGCAGCGGCAGCGGCATCGGTCATATCGGCATCCGAAGCAGTCACGATCTCACCCTCCCCGGCTTTCAGGTCCTCGCGAACCTCGACCAGCAGGGCGCGGATACGCTGCAACCGCTCCATCAGTTCGGCATCACGGTCCACGCCGCTCTCGGAGGGCGCCTTCCGGAGCGCCTTCTTGGCCCCTTCGAGCGTCATGCCGCGCTCCTTGACCAGGTGGTAGATCATCTTGAGGTTCTCGACGTCCTCCGGCGAGAAGAGGCGGTTGCCTTTCTTGTTGCGCTTGGGGCGGAGAATGCTGAACTGCGACTCCCAGTGGCGGATCAACGACGTGTTGACGTCGAACATCTCGGCCACCTCGCCCATCGAATAAAAAAGTTTATCGGCCATATCTATTGTTTTACAATTCGCAATGAGTTGGGATACAGGTTATTCACCCGTGCGCCGATCCGTTTGGCGAATCCCAGCGCACGCCCCCGCGAGCAAACGAGGTTCATCCCCTCGGCCAGCCCTCCGGCGGCGATGTCCTGCCGGCGCAGGAAGCGCAGCGTCTCTTCGTCGTCCAGTTCCGCCGCGGGCAGCGCCCCGCGGTTCAGCCCATCGAAAAAAGCCAGCGCGGGATCGGGTTTCAGCACTCCCTTGAACACCTGCCCCAGCGCCACGCCCGAATAGATCACGGACAACGCCTCGGAGAGCGTCCGCACGGCGTCGGCCTGCGCGGCGTACCATGCATAGCAGGTGTCGGCCACCGCTGCGAAGCGCATACCGCCGGGATTCCGCACCCAGCGGGCCAGTTCGCCGGCGGTCTTCCGGTCCACGGCCGCAAATACCGTGCGACGCGCCTTCGGCGCGCGCACGCGCCCCCCGGCGTCGAACGATTTGCGGGCCACGGCGGCGAAGAACCCTTCGCCGCAGGTCCGGTGGGGATAGAACCGGAACGTGCGGAACGCTCCGACACGCCCGCAAACGATGCCCCACGCATCTTCCACAGCCGTTTCTTCCGACTCGGCGATCTCGTCGCCAGCCCACACCGCCATCCGCTCCAGCGCGCCTTCGTCCTCGTCGCGGTTGAACGTGCAGGTGCTGTACACGAGCGTGCCGCCCGGCCGCAGCGCCCGCCACGCCTCGCGCAGGATTTCGTCCTGCCGCGCGGCGCATTGTCTCACGTTGCCTTCGCTCCATTCGCCGCGGGCGTCGGGGTCCTTGCGGAACATCCCCTCGCCCGAGCAGGGGGCATCGACGGCCACCACGTCGAACCACGCCTCGAAATCGCCCAGCGCACGCGGCTCGCAGGTCGTGACGGCCACGTTGCCCGTGCCCCACTTGCGCACGTTGTCCGCCAGCACCGAGGCGCGACGGCGGTCGATCTCGTTGGCGACGACCAGCCCGTCGGGTCCGGCCAGCGACGCATAGAGCGTCGTCTTGCCGCCCGGAGCCGCACACAGGTCGAGGATGCGCGCCCCTTCGGTGCGGACCGCAGCGAGCAGGTGTCCCACGAACTGCGACGAAGCCTCCTGGACATAGTAGGCCCCGGCATGGAAGTCGGGATCGAGCGTGAAGGAGGGACGCACGGCAAGGTAACGCCCGTCGCGGCTCCACGGCACGCGCCCGGCGATCGCCAAGGCGGGAAGCCCCGCAGCCTCCGGAACGGGAAGCCCGGCGTCAGGTTCGGCGGGAAGCGTGTCCGCCCCGGTCTTGGCAGGGTTCAGCCGCACCGATACCGGCGGCTCCGCGTCGAGCGCCGCGCAGAGGGCCGCGCCCTCCGTCCCGCCGAGGTCGCGCAGGACCCGCTCCACGAATTTCGCAGGCAGCGTCATGCGCTATTTCTTCGCTTTGAGCGCGTCGAGGCGCGCGCAGATCCGTTCCAGCACCGCAGGGTTCGAGACGAAATCCTCGTGGTCCTTGTCCACGACGAGCACCTCGCCCTCGTAAATGGTGTCGATCCAGTGGTTGTATTTGTTATTCAGCCGCTTGAGGTACAGTTCGTCGATGTTCATCTCGTACTCGCGGCCGCGCTTGCGGATCTGCGAAATGAGCGTCGGGACGCTCGCCTTGAGGTAGATCAGCAGGTCGGGTTTGGGAATGAGCGTCGTCACCAGCCGGAAAATCTTCATGTAGGTATCGATGTCGCGCGTGGCCATCAGCCCCATTTCATGCAGGTTGTCGGCGAAGATGTGCGCATCCTCGTAGATCGTGCGGTCCTGGAAGATCACCCCCGACTTGCAGTCGGAGATCATGTCCATCGTCTGCTGGATGCGGCTCCCGAGGAACGAAATCTGAAGATTGAACGCCCAGCGGTTCATATCCTCGTAGAAGTCGCCGATATAGGGATTGTCGCACTCCTCGAGGTAGCACTTGGCGTCGTAGCGCTTCGTAAGGATCTGGGTAAGCGTCGTCTTGCCGCTCCCGATGTTTCCGGCTATGGCTATGTACATGGCAGTATAGGTGTTATTTTACGTTTCTCATTCGTTTTCCGGTCTCCGAAGCGCATATCCCGCCGCCTTCGGCCTCGTTTTACAAACCTGACTCCACCCGGCTAAAAGCCGGGATTCAGGGGCGATGCAAAGTCACTGCACCCGGACTCAATTCCACGCTTCCATTCCCAAAAGCCGTTTCTTAAACGGCCCTCGGGTGGGGGCTTCTCGCAGCGCGGCCAAAATGCGGACAGACAGCCTCAAAGGGCCTGTTCGGTCTGAAAAGCCAGTATCTCGTCGGCCACGCGGCGGTCGTTCACCAGCCGCGGAACCTTGTTTTTACCCCGCGCGCGCATCCACGCGAGGAACCGCCCGCGCTCCACGACCGTCAGGCGCTGGCGTTCGAGCGTGGTCCGCCGCTTGGCGTCGTAGTCCGAATTGACGGCCCGCAGCTCCCCGTCGAGCGTCCCGGCGAAGCGTTCGAGGCTGTCCGGCTCGCGTTCGAACTCCACGATCCACTCGTGCGCGCCCCGTTCGCGGAGCGACATGTAGCACGGCGCGACGCTGTATTCGCTCACGACGGCCCCCGTCTTCCGGCAGGCGGCCAGCAACGCATGCTCGGCGTTGTCGACGATCAGCTCCTCGCCGAAAACGTTGATATACTGCCGCGTGCGGCCCGCGAAGCGGATGCGGTAGGGATTCGTCGAGGTGAATTCCACCGTGTCGCCGATCTCGTAACGCCACAGGCCGTTGTTCGAGGTGATCAGCACGGCGTAGACCTTGCCGCACTCCACGCCTTCGAGCGGCACGATCTGCGTCCCGCTGCGGAACTCGAAGAAGGTTCCGTAATCCAGCATCAGCAGCATGTCGCTGCGCGACGGGTCGTCGGCCATGGCGAAGAATCCCTCCGAAGCGTTGTAGGTCTCCATGTATTTCATCTTCTCCGAAGGGATCAGCTCCTCGAACGACGTCCGGTAGGGCGCGAACTCCACGCCTCCGTGGGCGAACATCTCCAGCCCGGGCCACACCTCCAGCAGATTTTTCCGGCCCGTATACTCCAGCACGCGGCGCATCAGCGCGAGGTTCCATGACGGGACGCCCGCAAAGGCCGTGATCGGTTCGCCGACGCACTGGCGGCAGATGGCGGCGCACTTCTCGTCGAAATCGGGAATGATCGCCGTCTCGGTCCGCGGCGCCCGGAACCAGCCGCTCCAGAAGGTCGTCTCGTGGATCAGCAGCGCCGAGAGGTCGCCGACCAGGTTGCGGCCCTCGCGGCTGCACGACCCGCCGAGCGTCAGGGTCTTGCCCTCGAAAACGCGGGTCTTCGGATTGTTGGCCGAAAAGACCGTCGCCACGTCGCGCATGCCCAGCGTATGGTTCCACCACAGCGACTCCATCGTCACGGGAATGTATTTGCTCCTGTCGGAGGTCGTGCCCGACGAACGGGCGAACAGCGACACCCGACCCGGAGCCGTGACGCTCCGCACGCCCTCCATCATCCGTTCGATATAGGGCTTGAAGGTCTCATAGTCGAAAGTCTCCACCTGCGACTGGAACCGCTCCACCGAACGGATATGCCGCAGGTCGTAGCGGTCGCCGAACTCCGAGAAGCGTCCCCGGCGCAGCAGCTGCCGGAACATCCGCGCCTGCGTCTCGACAGGACGGCGGCGAAAACGGTCGATGGCCCGCTCGCGCTGCGAGAACCAGGCTTTGAGAATTATGTTTCGAAAAGACATGATGCGCTGCAATTCAGAATTGTGAATTCTGAATTGTGAATTCTTAATTAAAATAATACCCTACCTTCCCCACCGAACCGGGCATGGCGAAGACCACCACGCGGTCGTAGGGGATTATTTCCATGTTGTCGACGGCGATGAAAACCTTGTCGCCGCGGACGATGCCGCCGATGATCGTATCCTCCGGCAGCCCGAGGTCCTTGATCCGCACCTTCGTGGCCGGGGAGTTGGGTTTCACGATGAACTCCAGCACCTCGGCGTCGCTCCCCGTCAGGCATTTGATGGCCTGCACGTCGGTCGACATCGTGAAGCGGAAAATGTTCGACGCAGTCACCAGCTTCTTGTTGATGATCGTGTCGATGCCGATCGACTCGGCGAGGTTTATGTAATTGAGATTCTCGACCTCGGCGATCACCTTCTTGACCCCCATGCGCTTGGCGAGCATCGCCGCCAGGATGTTGGTCTCGCTGCGCCCCGTCACGGCAACGAAGGCGTCCATGTTCGAAAGCCCCTCCTCCATCATCGCCTCGGTGTTGCGGCCGTCCTCGTTGATGATCAGCGTCTTGTCGAGCGTCTCGGCCAGCCGGTAGGCCTTCTCGGCGTTGTAGTCGATCAGTTTGATGTTCACCTCGTCCTGCAACTCGGTGGCGATGCGGATGCCGATGCGCGAACCGCCGAGGATCATCATGTTCTTGATCTCGATGTTCGACTGGCCCGAAAACTCCATCACCTCCCGCACGGCGTCCTGACGCGCGATGACATAGATCACGTCGCCCTCCATGAACTGTTCGCCCTCGCGCGGAATGATCGTCTGCCCGCCGCGCGTGATGGCCACCGTGCGGTAGCTCAACGGGGCCTGGTCGTCGTCGAAGCCCGTGAGCACCTCCCCCACCAGCGGCGAGGCCGGTTCGAGACGGAAAACCACGAGCGAAAGTTTGCCGCTCGAAAAATCGACGTACTCCGTGGTAGAAGTGTGTCCCAGCAGGTTGATCACCTCGCGGGCCGCGACCTTCTCGGGGTAGAACAGGTAGTCGATGCCCATGTCGATGAACATCTCCTTGTTGTTTGGTTCGAGGTATTCGTTGTTGTCGATGCGGGCGATGGATTTCCGCGCACCGAGCTTCTTGGCCAGCATCGCCGCCACGACGTTGTCGTTCTCCTCGTGGTTGACGGCGATGAACAGGTCGCATTTGCGCACCGAAGCCTCGCGCAGCACGGCGAAGGTCGTCGAGTCGCCCTCGACGGTGATCACGTCGGCCAGACTGCCCACCTCGGAGAGCAGCTTCTGGTCGCTGTCGATGATGGTGATGTCGTGGCCGTTGCCGCTGAGCATACGGGCCAGGTGACTGCCCATCTCGCCGGCACCCGCTATCACGATTTTCATAGTTGCGTCTGTTTAGTCAGCACAATACGTCGCCCGGAAGGTCCGGGCAACATTTTTGCAATTTATCTTACAAATGTATACATTTGTCCCCGAAACCCCAAATTTCGGGTAGTAAAAAAACGGAATCCTATGCCAACGTGGTTAATCCTCCTGCTTTGCGCCATACTCGCCGTCGGGCTGTTCGTACTGGGCATGTCCCTCACGCTGATGATCAAGGGGCACAACATCGACTCGGAAATATCGACCAATAAAAACATGCAGAAACTCGGCATCAAATGCGCCGTGCACGAGACGCGCGAGGCGGACGGCGGGGCCGGCTGCTCCGACGGACAGGGCGTCGCGGGCTGCTCGGGCAACTGCGGCGCCTGCGACATCGAGCATATCAGCAAGAATTCATAGGAGAGACCCGAAAAGCAGACAGGCATTCGCCGGTCCGATCCCGGCCAACCGCTGCTGCAAATACCGCCGCAGGCGGCAGAGGCGACGATCGAACGCAACCGGCGCAGAACGAAAACCGGCTCGCAAAACCACCTATATCTTCGAGAACTTCGACCGGCAGACGAACCACGGATTGCGGAGGTCCTCCTCGTTGTAGAGCAGCTCCCGGCCGTCGGGAAGCGTGCGGGTGCTGCCGCCGGCCTCGGCGAGAATCAGCTCCCCCGCCGCCGTGTCCCACTCGTAGGTGTGCGTCGTGCGGACGTAGTAGTCGACGCGGCCTTCGGCCAGCAGGCAGAATTTGTAGGAACTGCCCTGCTCGACGATCTCCAGATCGGGGTGCCGCTCGCGAAGGCGGGCGACATGCTCACGGGTCTCGGGCGTCTGGTGCGAACGCGAAAGGGCCACGCGCGGATGGTCGTGAGGCCCCTCCCCGGCCAGCGGCAGCGGCGTCCAATTGCGGACGATCTCGTCGTAGGTATACTCCGCGGCGGCGTCCGGCGCGATATGCTCCTTGAGGTACGAACCCGAATCGCGGCCCGCAATGTACATCTTTTCGAAATAGGGAACATAAATAACCGCCCCCATGCAGACGTTATTCTCCATCAGGGCGATGTTGACCGTAAATTCGTTGTTGCCTTTGATAAATTCGACCGTGCCGTCCAGCGGATCGACCAGCCAGTAAAGCTCCCAGTTGCGGCGTTCTTCGTAGCGCATCTCCCGACCCTCTTCCGAAAGGATCGGGATACGTGTGGGGCCGAGGTACTCGCGGATGGTCTTGTGCGCGACGCGGTCGGCCAGCGTGATCGGGGTTTTGTCGTCTTTGAGACTTATATCGTAATCGTCGAGATTCTTGTAAACGCGCATGATCGAGGCTCCGGCTCTGACTGCCGCATTGAAAAGCGGCGGCAGCAGATACATTCTCACCTTGTCGTTAATCATCGTAACTCGTATTTTGGGATCGGTAATTTTTATTGCCATGGTAAAGGTAACAAGAATTTATGATAACGAAAAATTTTCAGTGCCTTAATAGTGTCCGAAAAGGCGTCTCCATGCCGTGAGGCCTCCCGGGGCCGAAAAGGCCGTTCCGCCCGCGAGCCGCGCGGCGCACTCCCCGCCGGCCCATACCAGCGCGAGGGTCGCGAGCGCGGCGGCGGAGGTCCACCACCCCGCAGCGGCCGCGGCGGCGAAAGCCGCGGCAAGCGACGCCGCCGCCAGTCCGCGCAGCCGTCCCGGCATCCGGGTCCCGGAGCGCGGCGCGGCAAGCAGGGGTTCCCACAACATCCTCCGCCGGCAGCGGGGAATCCCCCGCAGCGGGCGCATCCCGAAACCGCCCGCCGCGACCACCGCCTCGCGGCTCAACAAGGCGGCGGGTTCGCCCAGGGGCGAGCGTATGAGGTCGAGGCTTCCCGGCCGGCCTTCGCTCAGTTCGGCGACGAGCCGCTCGACGCTTCCGGGCAGCAGGAAACATCCTGCGCGGACGGGCAGCAGGTAATCGTAGGTGGCCACCGACGCCGCGGCGTCGAAATCGCCCGCCTCCGAATCCCGCGCCCGGTCGACGAGCACCAGCCGCCGGAAACACCGCCTGCGCGAACGCCCCAGCGCACGGACGCCCGAGACTTCGAGTTCGCCCGAACAGACCCACTCGACGCGGATCATGCGGTAGCGCGCCGTCAGCGCGGCGAATTCCGCGGCGTGGCGGCGGGCGTCGAGCACCACGATCACCTCGTAACGCGAGTATTCGGGGGAGAGGAGATTTTCAATCTGCGCCGCATCCGTCACGCCGCTGCACAGGACCGAGATGCCGATGCCGTCGGGGGCGTCGCTGGAAGCCCTGCGCACGGCGTTCAGCAGCAGTCGTTTGCTGCGGGCGCGGGAGATCAGCGGCAGCAGCGCGCCCACGCATGCCGCCGTTGCAGCGAACAGCAGGAGAAGGATCGGCTTCATGCCAGGCTGCGTTTATAGGTTTGCACGAGCGATTCGTAATAGGGACGCTCGCGCTCGTCGAGCAGCCGCCGGAGCGGTCCCGGGGAATAGCCCTCGGCGACGACATAGCGCAGCAGGGCCTTGCGCTCGGCGGGAGGCATGGCCGACAGCCGCCCGGAAACGGCCCGCCGCGTCAGCGGACGGCGCAGCGCGCAGAGCGTATAGAGCGCTTCGCGCACCAGTTCCGGGTCTTCGTCCCCGGACACGATGCGCAGCAGGAGCCGCTCGGCCTCCTCGATGCCGAACTGCCGCACGATGTTCAGCCCCACGATCCGCAGGTTGCGGCTCGGAGACCCGATGAGGGGTTCGTAGGCGATCGGCAGCATCCCGCGCCGCAGAACGGCCATGATCTCCCCCACTTCGCAGGCCGAAAAGGGTTCGGGGTATTCGGCCATCAGCCGCAGGGCCGTCGAGGGATCGGCCGCAAGCCGCACCATCAGCGACTGGAAACGCACGTAGCGGTTGCGGCTCGCGGCATAACGCACGGCGCAGTCCGCCGCGGCTGCGCCGACGGGCAGGCGAGAGAGCTGCAGCAGGCAGCGCGCCCGGCGGTAGCCCCGGGAGCGGGCCGTGCGGCGGAGCAGCCAGGCGTCGAGTCCGTACTCCGCGACGATGCGCCGCAGGGGCGCGGCGTCCAGTCCGTAGGTGACGCCGGCAAGTCCGGCGACGGTCTCGACGAGCAGCAGCCGGGCGCCGGCACGGCGGATCATCGGAAACCGCGGCGCAGGGCCTTCGCCCGCAAGCAGGTAAAGCATCACGATACGCAGGTATTTCGCGCGCAGAGCGGCGTCGCGGCTGCGCCGCCTCCGGGCGCGGAGTTCGGCCGCGCCGAGCAGCGACAGCAGGGCGAACGTCCCGGCCGCCGCAAACATCGTATAGAGCATCAGAAGCGTTTCGGTCATAACTGTCGGTTCAAGGCGTTGGCGATCTTCGTCCGCAATCGCTGAAGGCTCACGGGAAAGGTCATGTACTGGTCGACGCCGCACTCCAAGAGGCTCAACACCGTCTGTTCGGCCTGCTGCCACGCCACGACGTAGACCAGCGGCCGTCCGAGACCGGCGGGGCGCAGCGTGCGCACCACGTCGCAGCCCGTGAAGAAAGCCGAAGTCCCCACGACGACGACCAGGTCGAACAGCATGCGCCGGACCATGCGCTGCATGTCGGGAACATCCGATGCACAGCGCACGTCGGCCTGCATGTCGGCGAGCGAAAGCCGGATCACGTCGCGCAGGAACTCCTCGTCGGAAACAATCAATATTCGGTGCATGTCCTTCCGCCGGCTTTGCCGGCAGCGTCTGCCGCGCCCAAAACCGTGCCAGAGGCGCACCGGGGCAAAAAAAATTGCAGGATGTGTTGTTTATAAGATAAATATGCGTATATTTGCACTCCGAATTTATGTTCAAATACATAATCGACTTAAATGTACGTTATAGTAGAGATTGCAGGTCAGCAATTTAAAGCTGAAAAAGGTCGGAAACTTTATGTCCACCGTCTTCAGGGCGAAGAAAATTCGTCCGTAAGTTTCGACAAAGTCCTGCTCACAGACAACGACGGTCAGGTTAAAGTCGGCGCACCTGTAGTGAAAGGCGCCGCAGTGAAGTGCAAGATCCTGAAGCATCTGAAGGATGACAAGGTTCTGGTGTTCAAAAAGAAACGTCGCACGGGCTACCAGAAGTGCAACGGACACCGCCAGTACCTGACGCAGATTCTCGTCGAGGAAATCGTTGCATAACCTTTAAAAACTGAATCAACATGGCACACAAGAAAGGTGTAGGTAGTTCGAAGAACGGCCGTGAGTCGGAAAGCAAGCGACTCGGCATCAAACTGTTCGGCGGTCAGTTCGCAAAGGCGGGCAACATCATCGTTCGCCAGCGCGGCACGGTGCACAACGCCGGTGAAAACGTAGGCATGGGCAAGGACCACACGCTCTTCGCTCTCGTCGACGGAACGGTAGAATTCTGCAAGAAGGGCGAAGGAAAATCGTACGTAAGCGTTTCCCCGCTCAGCGAGTAAACAAAACAACGAAAACGATAAAAAGCGGTCTCCGTGAGGGGCCGCTTTTTTCGTGTGCCTGTTATCAATGAAAAATCGGGGACGGAAACCTTCCGCCGGGTGAAACTTTAGTATGTAGTGACGTATTGGCCGTCGGCCCGTCCCCGAAAAAAAGGGGCGGCGGATGGGACTCCTGTCGGAGATCTCTCCAGTGTGACGCCTCTATACACCCGTCGTTCGGAAACGAACGGCAAAAACAGGAATCCCCCGGGAAGAATGTTATCTGTGACGCCTAAATCACAGCCGCCGCCCCTAAAATCCAACCGAGACGGCAGCACGGGGATTTCGTCAGAAATCCCGACCGTGATGCAACGGCGGACGCCGCCCCGGAATAATGACCGCGCGGCTTTGTTTCCAGCAAAAAAGCGCAAGTCGGTCCCTCTCAATGCAGGCTTCAAGGAGCCGGAACAGGAAAATCGTCCCGTGCCCGTGCCTGCCCCACCACGAAGTCGAGGCATAACACAGGACCGACAGCAACCATACCCGGTTCAAACAGTCTCCTGATGAAGTTCCCTCGATCAGCCAGAGGGATAAAAAGTTGTTTACCTTTGTTTATTTGTACAAATAATAACAAAAATTCCGTTTCGACAACGTCTGAAGCCAAACAGAATAACATTGATCTCCTTTCGGCGCACATATGCGGCCGATTCAGCGCATATCCGAACAAAAACGGGTTTGCCGGAGAGGAATCGACCCGCACAGCAGCGGACTGTGGTGGCGGGCAGCGGTGGCGGGAGGCAAACGGCGAGCGGAGAGTAGCGAATGACAAGCAGAGGTTAACAGAGGATGGGCAGAGAGTAGCAGGCAGCGGAGGGCGAACAGTAGGCACAGGCAACAAGCGACAAACCACGGGCAGCAAGCGGCGAACAGCAAACAGCGGGCGGCGGACTGTGGAGGCGGGCGGAGAGCAGACGGCGAACAGCGGGCAAGAGAAGGCCGGTGACCGGCGGTGCGCTGCGGACTTTTTGCAGGGCCGCGAAGGATGCGGCGACCGGACTTCGGAAATTGCCGAATTTAACGTATCTTTGTACCATGCGGCGGAAAAACGAACGATATAACGAGCCTGTGGTCCGGGGCGTGGTCGCGCAGCTGCGCGAACTGCGCCATGCGCGCAACCTCTCCCAAAAGCAGGTCTTCACCGACACCGACATCAACATCGGCCGGATCGAATCCGGACGCGGGAACATCTCGGTCTCGACGCTTGCCGACCTGTGCGCCTACTACGGAATCCCGCTCCGGGAATTTTTCGAACGGCTCGAAGCCGGAATCGCTTCCGGAGAATGACACCCCGCATAGGAGGGCGGCCACGGGTCGCGGCAAAAAGACGAAAATCCCGCTTCCGAGTGTCGGAAGCGGGATTTTTCATTCAGGCCGGGATACGACTTATTTCTTTTGAGCCGCAGCGTCCTGCACGGCGCGAAATTCGGCAAGCAGCTTCTTGTCGTCGTAGAGTTTCAACTCCGCGCCCTTGATCTCGTAGCCGTCCACCTCGTCGAGCATCTTCACGAAAGCGTCCTCGTACTGCATCTCGGGGCAGGCCATCCGGGTCATGCCGAGATTCCCGAACTCAAGCTTCTGCCCTTTCAGCTCGTACTTGCCGAAGAAACGGTTGCAGTTGGTACGGCCCGACACGAGCGTATCGGCGGCGCTGAATTGCAGGGTGAAGAAATCGGCCTCGGCGTCGACGGCCTTGGCGGGAATCGCCTCCATTTTGGCAAGTTTCCACGTCGTGCCCTCCAGCGGAAGGGCCTCTTTCTGCGATCCGCCGCAGGCGGTCATGGCTAAAAGCAGCGCTGCGGCTGCAAAAATCTTTTTCATAATTTCAAAATACGTTTGTTAACCGAACAATTCATTCAAAACACGCGCCAGACGATAACCGGCTTCCGGCAACTGCCTCTCGGCAGGAGGCTGTACGGCTATCAGACAGGCGTCCGCCCGGGCTTTGTCGAACGCATCGCCGGGTTTGATCCAGTCATGGACGGCGCGGCAGCCGCGGGCGTTCCCGTCGGCCCGTCGGCGGGGCATGCCGGCGGCAAGGGCGCACGGCGCGCATCCAATCCGCAAGGCACAGCAGACGATCAAACGGCGGCGAGCAGAGAAAAGCGTTTCTTCGCCTCGGGCCTGTTTCCGTCAGACAAATATAGGCAATATATTCGGGTTGCGCAACAACCGGCTGCCGAAAAGGATGAAAGCACGGCCTTCCAACGCCGGCGACGCTTCGGGCGTTCGCGGAATACCGCCCAAAAAAGGCCGCACCCCGTGTGGGATGCGGCCTTTACAGCGGGAACAGACGGTTAGTACTCCATCTGCGCGAGACGCTTGTAGCCGTTGTAACGCCACTTGGCGTTCTCCTCCGCAGCGGCGAACAGTTCGTCGGCCTCGGCAGGGAATGACTTCTGGAGCGAGGTGTAGCGCACCTCTTTCAGCAGGAATTCGCGGAACTTCGACCAATCCGGCTCTTTCGAATCGAGCACGAACGGGTTCTTGCCCTGCTCCTCAAGCAGCGGATTGTAGTGCCACAGGTGCCAGTAGCCGCAGGCTACGGCCTCCTTGCCGACGGTCTGCGTGCGGGTCATGCCACCCTTGATGCCGTGGTTGATACACGGAGCGTAGGCGATCACGAGCGAAGGTCCGGGATAAGCCTCGGCCTCTTTGAGCACGTTGAAGAGCTGCTGCTGCGAAGCGCCGATCGAAACCTGCGCCACATAGACATAACCGTAGGTCATGGCCATCGCGCCGAGGTCTTTCTTGCGGATGCGCTTGCCGCTCGATGCGAACTTGGCGACGGCGCCCACGGGAGTCGATTTCGACGACTGACCGCCGGTGTTCGAGTAGACCTCGGTGTCCACGACGAGGATGTTCACATCCTGACCCGTAGCCAGCACGTGGTCCACGCCGCCGTAACCGATGTCGTAACCCCAGCCGTCGCCGCCGATGATCCACTGCGACTTCTTCACGAGCCAGTCCCTGTGCTCGAGAATCTCCTTGCAGTAGTCGCAGCCGCAGGCCTCCAGCAGCGGGATCAGGCGCGCCGTAACCTCGGCCGATTTGGCCGACGAGCCGCGGTTTTCGATCCACTCCTTCATCACGGCTTTCAACTCCTCGGAGCACTTGGTGCAGTTGGCGATGGCCTTCTCCATCGTCTCCTGGACGCGGTCGCGGAGTTTCTCCACGCCGACGTGCATACCCAGGCCGAACTCGGCGTTGTCCTCGAAGAGCGAGTTGGCCCATGCGGGACCCTGGCCGGCGGCGTTGGTGCAGTAGGGCGTCGAGGGAGCCGAACCCGAGTAGATCGAGGTGCAGCCTGTGGCGTTGGCAACCATCATCTTGTCGCCGAACAGCTGCGAAATGGCCTTGATATAGGGGGTCTCGCCGCAGCCTGCGCAAGCGCCCGAGAACTCGAACAACGGCTGTGCGAACTGAAGGTTCTTGACCGACTTGGTCTTGTCGACGACCTGCTTGTAACCGATATTTTTGGTAATGTAATCCCAATTCTTCTGCTGGGGCATCTGCTCCTCCAGCGGGCGCATCACGAGCGCCTTATCCTTGGCGGGGCAGACGTCGACGCAGTTCGAACAGCCCGTACAGTCCATCGGCGAAATCTGGATGCGGAACTTGTACTCCTTGGTCTCGCCGAGGCCCTGCTTCCACTCCACGCCCGAAGCGGCGGCCTCCTCCTCGGTGGCGAGGAACGGACGGATCACGGCGTGGGGGCAGACATAGGCGCACTGGTTGCACTGGATACAGTTCCCGATCTTCCACTCGGGAACGTTGACGGCGATGCCGCGCTTCTCATAAGCGGCCGTGCCGTTGTCCCACGTGCCGTCTTCGCGGCCGTTGAAGGCCGAAACGGGCAGCAGGTCGCCTTTCAGGGCGTTGATCGGGTCGACGATCTTCTTCACGAAGTCGGGACGCGCGGCATCGGCCGTGTGCTCCTCCTCCTTCACGACGATATTCGCCCACTCGGCCGGAACCTCGACCTTCACCACGGCGTTGCCGCCGGCGTCGACGGCCGCGTAGTTCATGTTGACGATGTCCTCGCCCTTCTTGCCGTAGGATTTCAGAATGGCTTTCTTCATCTCCTCGACGGCCTTGTCGAACGGAATGACATTGGCGATCTTGAAGAAGGCCGACTGCATGATGGTGTTCGTACGCGAACCCAGACCCAGCTCGGCGGCGATCTTCGTGGCGTTGATGATATAGAAGTTGATCTTGTTCTTGGCCAGGTAGACCTTCATGTGGTCGGGCAGCGTCGCGCAGGTCGTCTCGGCGTCGTGCACCGAGTTCAGGAGGAACGAACCGCCGGTCTTCAGCCCCTTCAGCACGTCGTACTTGTCGACGTACGAAGGCACGTGGCAGGCCACGAAGTCGGGGGTGGTCACCAGGTAGGGCGACGTGATCGGCAGGTCGCCGAAACGCAGGTGCGACGAGGTGTAGCCGCCCGATTTCTTCGAGTCATAGGAGAAATAGGCCTGGCAGTACTTGTCGGTCGTGCCGCCGATGATCTTGATCGAGTTCTTGTTGGCGCCCACCGTGCCGTCGGCGCCCAGACCGAAGAAGAGGCCCTCGAACGTGCCGGGCTTCGCGAGCGAAATCTCCTCGCCGACGGGCAGCGAACGGAACGTCACGTCGTCGACGATACCCACCGTGAACTGGTTCTTCGGCTCGTTCATCTTCAGGTTCTCGAACACGGCCAGCATCTGCGCCGGGGTGGTGTCCTTCGACGAAAGGCCGTAACGCCCGCCGATGACGAGCGGCTTGCGGTCGCACGGGCAGGCGGCGAACGCCTCCACGACATCCATATACAGCGGGTCGCCGTTGGCTCCCGGCTCCTTCGTGCGGTCAAGCACGCAGACGCGCTTCACGCTCTCGGGAAGCACGGCCATCAGGTATTTCACCGAGAACGGGCGGTAGAGGTGCACGGTCACTACACCCACCTTTTCGCCCTTGGCCATCAGGTAGTCGACCGTCTCCTTGATGGTCTCGGTCACCGAACCCATGGCGACGATCACGTTCTCGGCGTCCTTCGCGCCGTAGTAGACGAACGGCTTGTAGTCGCGTCCCGTGATCTTCGAAATCTCCTTCATGGTGTCGGCCACCATGTCGGGAATGGCGTCGTAAAACTTGTTCGAAGCCTCGCGCGTCTGGAAATAGATGTCGGGGTTCTGGGCCGTACCGCGCGTAACGGGATGTTCGGGGTTCAAAGCGCGGGCGCGGAACTCCTTCAGGGCGTCGCGGTCGAGCAGTGCCGTCAGCGCGGCTTCGTCGATCAGTTCGATCTTCTGGATCTCGTGCGAGGTGCGGAAACCGTCAAAGAAGTGCAGGAACGGAACGCGGGCCTTCAGCGACACGAGGTGCGCGATGCCGGCGAGGTCCATGACCTCCTGCACCGACGAGGTGGCCAGCATGGCAAAACCCGTCTGGCGGGCCGCCATCACATCCTGATGATCGCCGAAAATCGACAGCGACTGTGCGGCCAGCGCACGCGCCGAAACGTGGAACACGCCCGGAAGCAGCTCGCCGGAGATCTTGTACATGTTGGGGATCATCAGCAGCAGACCCTGCGAAGCGGTGAACGTCGAGGTCAGGGCGCCGCTCTGCAACGATCCGTGCACGGCGCCTGCGGCTCCGGCCTCGGACTGCATTTCAACGACTTTAACGGTCTCTCCGAAGATATTTTTACGGCCCTGGGCGGCCCACTCGTCCACGAGCTCGGCCATCGTCGACGACGGCGTGATGGGATAGATGGCCGCGACTTCCGAGAACATGTAAGCCACATGGGCCGCAGCGTAGTTACCATCACAAGTGATAAATTTCTTTTCTGCCATTTTAGTTGAAATTTAGATGATATTTGTGTGTTTTTCCTAACAATCCAGACACAGCCCGGAAACACGGACGATGCAAAGATAGCAATTTCAGCCGAGAATCCGCACTTACTTTTGTTCAAAAAAGCGTTATTTTTCGACATTTCAAATGTGAATCGAATAACAGCCGGGTTGTTATTCAATTAACAACAAACTGCCGGGAAATCACCGAGTTGCAGAACTGGCTAACCAATAGTGAATTACCCGCAGGCGCACGCATCCCGAGGGCGGAAACGCCGCGTCCGGACACGGCGCGCGGCGCGCGGACCGCAGGCCGCCCGGACGGAGCCGCAAAAATAAGGTTTATGAATAGGACTTTCGGACACATTGGCCGCAAACCGGGATTTTTTATTAACTTTGCCCTCGGAAACACGTTTGCATTCGTTCTTTAAATATCGTTATTGAAACGGTTATATTGGGGCTCCTGAAATCTGGTAAATTTTTTGTAAACCCACAATGGATCGTACCCGAAGGGTGCGCGCTGATGTGAGGGGTTTACAGGCTTTACCAGAGCCGCAGGAGCCAGGATCTCGGCAGCACTCTTCTCGTTTCTGCCGATGTACCGGTCATGCAGCGGCGGGAGCGATGGATTCCTATCCCAAACTTCTTCATAGTCACCGAATCCATTTTCCGAACAATGAGGCGTCACTTGTATTTCCCGCCGCTGCTTTTTTACGGTCCCCGGGGACGCGACCGCCCTTTTATCTGCCGGAAGGTTCTACGGGACCATCCCACGCAATCCCGGTTTGCAGCCACCGGACTTTTTCGTACCTTTGCGCAACTATGATTCCATACACCAGAAAAACACTCCCCAACGGGCTGACCGTCGTGGTCAACCGCGACCGGGCGTCGAAACTCGCCGCCGTGAATATCCTCTACCGGGTCGGCGCGCGCAACGAAAACCCCGCACGCACGGGATTCGCCCACCTGTTCGAACACCTGATGTTCCGCGGAACGCGCGCCGTGGAGAATTTCGACCTTCCGGTGCAGATGGCTTCGGGCGACAACAACGCCTTCACCAACAACGACTACACGGATTTCTACATCACGCTCCCGAAGGACAACCTCGAAACGGCCCTCTGGCTCGAAAGCGACCGCATGGAGGGACTCGACATCACCCCCGCCAAGCTCGAAGCCGAGAAGAAGGTGGTGATCGAGGAGTTCCGCCAGCGATACCTCAACCAGCCCTACGGCGACCAGACGATGCTGCTGCGGGCGCTCGCCTACAAGGTCCACCCCTACCGCTGGGCGGCCATCGGCCTGGCAACCGACCATATCGCCGGAGCCACGCTCGCGGACGTCGAGTCCTTCTACCGCACCCACTACCGCCCGTCGAACGCCATTCTGTCGATCTCGGCCGACATGGAGGAGGAGCGGATGCTGGAGCTGGCCGAAAAGTGGTTCGCGCCGCTCGCCGACCACCCGTCCGCGACGGCCGCCATCCCGCAGGAACCCATGCAGACACAGGCCCGCCGCCAGGAGGTCGAACGCGACGTGCCGGCCTCGACCGTCACCGTAGCCTATCACATGTGCGCACGCACCAAGCCCGATTTCTACACCGCCGACCTGGTTTCGGACCTGCTCTCGGGCGGCGACTCGGGACGCCTCTACACGCACCTCGTCAAAGAACGCAACCTGCTGTCGAGCGTCAACGCCTACATCACGGGCGACGTCGATCCGGGACTGTTCGTCTTCACGGGCCAGCTGCTCCCGGGCGTGACGCCCGAAGCGGCCGAAGCGGCTTTCCGCGAAGAGATCGAAGCCCTGCAAACGACCGTCGCGACCGCATACGAAATCGAAAAGGTCAAGAACAAATTCGAAGCCAACACGCTCTTCGGCGAACTGAACGTGATGAACAAGGCGATGAACCTCGGGTTCTACGAGATGCTGGGCGACCTCTCCCTGATCAACCGCGAGGTGGACCGCTACCGCGCCGTCACCGACGAGGACATCCGCTCGTTCAGCCGCCGCACGCTTCGGCCCGAAAACAGTTCCACACTCATTTACAACGCCAGGAAATGACACAACCCCGCATAACTCCCTCGCAGGTCGAGGTCGCCGAAGCCCGCCGCACGACGCTGCCCAACGGCATCGGACTCTACACGCTCGCCTCCGACGATTTCGAGGTGCTGCGCATCTCGTTCGTCTTCCGCGCCGGATCGGCCCTCCAGCAGGCGCCCTTCTCGGCGTCGGCCGCCGCCAACCTCCTCTCCGAAGGCTCACGCGACATGACGGCGCACCAGATCGCCGAACAACTCGACTACTACGGCTCGTGGTACGACGTAAACGTCGACCGCGACTACGCCTACATCAATTTCGCCACCCTCTCGAAATTCTTCGACCCGACGCTCGCCGTAGCGGAGCAGATCCTGCTCTGCCCCGCATTCCCCGAGGAGGAGCTGCGCACCTACGCCGCCAAACGCAGACAGCGGCTGGCGGTCGAGCGGGCGAAGATCGACGTGAAGGCCCGCGAGGCCTTCGCACGGGCGCTGTTCGGGGAGCGGCATCCTTACGGCGTCTCGTCGCACGAAGAGGCCTACGACAGCCTCACGCGCGACGACGTGGCGGGATTCTACCGCCGGTTCTACACCGCCGAAAACTGCTTCGTCGTGTGCAGCGGGCGCATCGGCGACCACGAGCTGAAGGCCGTGGCGGAGCTTGCCGGACGGATTCCCCGCGGCGCGGCCGAAGCGCCGCCCGCCTTCCCCGCGCCCGAGACCACGCATACGGCGTTCGTCGAGTACCCGGGGGCCGTGCAGTCGTCGCTGCGCATCGGCCGCCTGCTGTTCCCGCGCACGCATCCCGATTTTTTGGGCATGCAGGTCGTGGCGACGGCCCTGGGCGGCTATTTCGGCTCGCGCCTGATGCAGAACCTCCGCGAAGAGCACGGCTACACCTACGGCGTGGTCTCGGCGATGGTCAACTTCGAACGCGAAGGCTATTTCGCCATAGCGGCCCAGGTCGGCGCGGACGTGACGCAGGAGGCTCTGCGGGAGATTTACGCCGAGATCGAACGCCTCGGCGCGGAGCCGATGCCGGAAGCGGAACTGGAGCTGGTGAAAAACATGATGACGGGCGAGATGATGCGCATTCTCGACGGGCCGTTCGGCATCGCCGACGTGACGATCGAAAACATCCTCTGCGGCTGCGACAACACGGTGATCGGCAGCAACATACGCCGTATCCGGGAGATGACGCCCGCCGGGGTGCAGCAGCTGGCCCGGAAATACCTCCGCCGCGAAGACCTGGTGACGGTGGTCGCCGGGGCGGAAAAACCGGCCGGCATGTAACGGCAGGCCGGAGCAAAATGCGTTTTCGATTTTAGAGGAACAGATTTGTGCTTAAACGAAGAGCGGCACGGATGGGTAGTATCGAAATACGTCCCATTCGTGCCGCACGAATGCAAGTGCAAAGATGCCCTATAAAATCGAAAATCGCGAAACCCAATTCGTTAGCTCCACGAACTCGGCGACGCCCAGCTGCTCGGCGCGCCGGGTGAAGAAGGGGTGCTCGGCCCCGCCGAAATCGCCGAACACGGACTTCAGCGAGTTGCGGATCATCTTGCGCCGCTGGCCGAAGGAGGCTTTCACCACCTTCACGAACAGGGTTTCGTCGCAGCCGAGACGCTCCGTGGCATTGCGGCGCAGGCGGATCACGGCGCTCTTGACCTTCGGAGGCGGATTGAACACCGTCTCGTTCACGGTAAACAGATATTCGATGTCATACCACGCCTGCAGGAGCACCGACAGGATGCCGTACTCCTTCGAACCGGGAGGCTCGGCCAGCCGCACGGCGACCTCCTTCTGGATCATGCCCACGCACTCGGGAACGAGATCGCGGTTCTCCAGCACCTTGAAAAAAATCTGGGACGAGATGTTATAGGGGAAGTTGCCGATGATTTTCAGTCCTTCGGGAAAGCGTTCGCGCAGGTTCATCCCGAGGAAGTCGCCCGCGACGAGCCGCGGCGCGAACTCCGGGTAGTGCGCGTGGAGGTATGCGACGCTCTCCGGGTCGATCTCGGCGCCCCAGGTCACGATGTCGCTGCGCCGCAGCAGGAACTGCGTCAGCACGCCCATGCCGCACCCCACTTCGAGCACCGTACACGGTCCGCCGGCCGCACTGCCGCCCGAAAGCGAATCGCAGATTTTGCGCGCGATATTCAGGTCGACCAGAAAATGCTGTCCCAGCGCCTTTTTTGCCCTTACTTCTCCCATAAACTTTACATTGTAGGCAGCAAAGATAAGAAAAAGCCGGCTCAAAACCGAATCGCCGGCGAATTGCAAAGCACTCCGGCAAACAAAAGCGCCGCTGCGGCGCCAAAGACAGGAATTATCGCTACCTTTGGGTCCATACGACAAAAAGATGAAACGCCTCCTCCCCACCCTGCTCGGTCTCTGCTGCATCGCAGACGCTTCGGCACAACTCAAAGTCCAATCCGTCCTGCCGCACGGCGCCGCGCCGGAGAAAACCGCGCCGGCGGTATACGATTCGACGGCAAACATCCGCACGGGCGGCGACGCCGCCTATTACGAAAGCCTCGTCGGGCAACGCATCCTGTTCTATCCCCGGGACATTCACGCCGATCTCCGCCCGGCCGCCTACTTCAACTTCCTCGCGGAAACGCCCGCCGTCGTGCGCGTCGACACGGTGTGGCTGCGCAAACCCCGCAGAAAGGTCCGGCCCGAGGATTTCCGGATCGACACCCTTTACAGCGATACCTACCGTCCCCGGTTCTACAAAGACGAAACGACAGCCGCCTGCGGATGCACGACAATGGAGTCGCACGTTCTCGGACGGAACCTCTTTCCGACGGCTCCCGAAACGGGCTGGTTCACCCCGGCGGAAACCATCGAAGGAAAAACCTTCGAAATAATCGGTCTCAAGACACACAGAATCCAGGGAGAGGCGTTCCGGGTTTTCCGGCTCCGATCCGAAGAGGGAGAAACACTCTATTGGTATGCACATACGGGAAAAGACAAAACGAACCTGCGGGATGAATATTATCCGGTCGTCGTCGAAGGGCTGATCGAGAAGTACCGTGCGGCGTACGTCGGCAGGGAGTTCTTCCTCACGAAGCGCAAACCCGAAGCTCCGGGATATGTTTCCGGATACTTCGGATTGCAGGCCAAGACCATGCAGGGCGAAGAGAACCGGCTGAATTTCGGCACGGAGCTGAAGTGCCTCGACCTCCGGCTGATCGGCGACGGAACGGGTTACGCCGTGCCGTCGTTCGTATTCGAACGGAAAGAGGACAGCGTGCGGATTTACATCCCGCTTTGCCGCTACCCGACACCTTTCGGCGTCGAAGGATACACCCTCGGCAGCGACCGCGCCTTCATGGAAGAGCTGATCTTCACCCCGTCCGAAGAGGTATACGCCCAGCGCGCCGAGGAGGCCCGGAAGCGCGAAGAGGCCCGCCTGCAACAGGAAAAAGAGCAGAAGGAACGTAAGGCTGCGCTCTACCGGAAATACGGCAAGGCTACTGCCGAGCTGATCCTGGAGGGCAAAGTCCGGATCGGTATGACCCGGGAAATGTGCCGTGAGGCATGGGGGTCGCCCGAAGACATCAACACCATGTCGGGCAGTTGGGGCGTACACGAACAATGGGTCTACGGAACAAACAGCTACCTTTATTTCGAAAACGGAACGCTCGCCTCGATTCAGAACTGAACATGCGCCGGCCGCCGGACAAGATTGTCCGGC